>Ga0209089_10000019_pt1 | contig 150455 bp, 138 predicted proteins | sample ArcticOcean_MG_C_FD_187431 | JGI IMG/M metagenome (GOLD analysis project Ga0209089, IMG submission 187431) | Marine microbial communities from western Arctic Ocean - ArcticOcean_MG_CB2_150 (SPAdes) (version 2) | ecosystem: Environmental > Aquatic > Marine > Oceanic | place: Arctic Ocean...
AAAAGAAGATTCATCACTTGCTAAGAATAAAGCTGCTTGTGCGACATCTTCTCCAGTTGCCAATCTCCCTATATATGTATACTTCATAATATAAAATATATTTATGAACAGGAGTCAAAATGGCATATACAAAAATAAAAAATTGGCTTGAAGAAGAAATAAGTAATATACATAAAAATGGATTATACAAAAAAGAAAATATTCTTACATCCTCTCAATCCACTAATGTTGATACAACTGATGGAGAAAAAATAAACTTCTGCGCTAATAATTACCTTGGTTTAGCAGATAATAAAGAAATAATTAATGCTGTTAAAAGTGGTATTGATAATTATGGTTTTGGAATGGCATCAGTAAGATTTATATGTGGGACACAAGATATACATAAAAACTTAGAAGATCAAATATCTAATTTTTTAGGTACTGAAGATACAATATTATACAATTCTTGTTTTGATGCTAATACTGGTTTATTTGAGACTATTTTAAATAAAGAAGATGCAGTAATAAGTGATCAGCTAAATCATGCAAGCATTATTGATGGCATAAGATTATGTAAAGCAGATCGAAAAAGATATAAACATAATGATATGAAAGACCTTGAAGAACAACTATCTCAATCAATGGACAAAAGGTTTAGATTAATTGCTACTGATGGAGTTTTTAGCATGCAAGGCGATTTAGCTCCATTAAATGATATATGTGACTTAGCAGAAAAATATGATTCAATGGTAATGGTTGATGACTCACATGCAACTGGCTTCTTGGGACCAAATGGAGCTGGAACTGCAGATCAATTGAATGTAAGAGATAGAGTCGATATAACAACAAGTACACTAGGAAAAGCTTTAGGAGGAGCATCTGGGGGCTTTACTAGTGGTAAAAAAGAAATTATTGAATATCTTAGACAAAAATCTAGACCTTATTTATTTTCTAATACTTTAGCTTCTCCAATTGTAATTGGCGCTAGTAAATCATTAGAAATAGCTATAAGTCAACCTGAAAGAAGAAAAAATTTAATGGAAAATACATCTTATTTTAGAAATAAGATGTCGCTTTTAGGTTTCGAAATTTTACCAGGTATTCATCCAATTGTGCCAATTATGTTAAGAGATGAGATAAAAACTGTTAAATTAGCTGAGTTGGTAAATAATCTAGGAATTTTAGTAGTAGGATTTAGTTATCCAGTTGTTCCTCTAGGAGAAGCAAGAATTAGAGTGCAACTTTCGGCTATACATACTAAGGATCAACTTGATGAAGCAATATCAATATTCGAAAAATCAGCTAAAGAATTATCAATAATTTAATAAAGGAAATTATATGAGCAATGAATCTAAAAGAGTAGCAATAATAACTGGAGCCGGGCAGGGAATGGGTAAAGCTGTAGCTCTAAATTTAGCGTCAGAATCGTGCAACATTGTAATTAATGATCTTAATGAAAATTCTGGCCTAGAAACAGCTAATCAAATCAATTCCTCATATGATTCTAAAGCTATATTTGTGAAAGGTAATGTAATTTCTAAAAACGATATAGAAAATACAGTAAATTCAACTTTAAATGAATTTGGGAGAATCGATATATTAGTTAACAATGCTGGTGTACTAAGACCAACCAAAGTGATTGATATTGAAGAAGACGAATGGGATTTTGTAATAAATATCAACTTAAAAGGTACTTACATGTTTTCAAGAGGTGTACTACCTACAATGCAAAAGAACGGGTGGGGAAGAATTGTAAACTTTTCATCTACAGCTGGAAAAAATATCAGCACTGTTGGTGGGGCTCATTACACTTCAGCTAAAGCTGGAATACTAGGATTTACTAGGCATTTAGCTAAAGAGGTTGCTGAATATGGAATTACAGTTAACTCTGTTTGTCCTGGTTTAATTGATACTGAAATGGTTCAATCAACAATATCTTATGAACTTACCCAAAAATATGCTAATAGCTTTCCAATAAAACGTCTTGGTAAACCTAGTGAAGTTGCTGATTTAGTAAATTTTTTAGTTTCAGATAAAGCTTCTTATATAACTGGTGCATCTTTAGATATAAACGGTGGCGATTTAATGATATAAGTTATTGAATCTTCCCCACTTATTATTACAATTACTAAGCTCAAGGGTAGCTAGAATAATAAAAGCAACTGTCAATGATTAAAAAGATGAATTGAAGAAACTACCCTGTGAGTAGTGGATTCAAGAAGATAGTTTACTCATCATATTTTATAATGTCTCCTTGAGTTAATGTCTAGTTATATATTTTATTTACAATATTCTGTATACCTATTTGTTAACCTTTTTAGTTTGATTTACTAGTTTATCTAGTGCTGTTGGCTTGTCCCATGTTCCATGTTTTTTATAATTATCAACCATAATATCTACTGCATCAGCATCTTCTTTATAATTAGGTAATCCTTTTTGTTGGTTCTCCATGTACTGCAGTATTTCATCTGGAACATCTAACCATTCTTTTCCCTTGCGATCTTTTATTCTGGGTAATGTCATTAGTGGATTCCCTCCATCGTCATACAATACTGCTTCTATTTGATTGTTTATTTTCTTTGATATTATTTCCATCTTTGTTTCTCCTCCATGTCACTCTCTATGTCACACGGTTAAATTTAAGTTGCTTTATTAATTTACTGATAATCAGGTTTTTTCATGGGACATTAAATTAGAAAACCCAAAAAACAATCTAGAGTATTTTATACTAGTTGTTATAAACTTAATATGGATTAGTATTAAATTACCCAATCTAGAATAATGGGGCTGTAGCTCAGCTGGGAGAGCGTATCGCTGGCAGCGATGAGGTCAGGGGTTCGAGCCCCCTCAGCTCCACCAATATTTATTATTGTTTTAAAATAGGAAAAATTGTCTATATTAAATAACAAAGTGGCTTTAGTAACTGGAGATAATCTTGCACAAGTTACATTATTTTAACGAGTGATGAGTCTTCATTCGTTACAGGTGGATTACTTCCTGTTGATGTTAGATTTACAGCACAATAAAGGAGAAGGTACAATAATGAAAAAAATTATAATAACAAAAAAAAACAATCTTGAAGAGGAAGTAAATTCTGGAGCAATGATTAGGCTTGCTGGAGTTTCTGAATCCTTAAGTGGTGCCAAAAATATTCACCTCGCAATTGCTACAATACCTCCTGAAAGATGTTCAACTACTCATTTTCATACTAATTGTGAATCTGCAATTTATGTTTTATCAGGGGAGGGGGTTTTTATTCATGGAGATAATATGGAAATAGAAGATAATATTTCAGAAGGAGATTTCATTTTTGTTCCAGAAGGTTCTTTGCATCAACCTATAAATACAGGTGAAGAAGATTTAAAATTAATAGTTGCTAGAAATACTCCTGTTGAAATAGTAGAGGAAGTAACAGAATTAGGGAGGAAAAATTGTTAGAAATTATTAAATCTTATATAGAATGATAAAAATTATTAATTTAAATGAATTTCAAAGGAATAAGTAATATGAATACAAACATTCTTCCAGATATTTTACAATCAGGAGATGATAATGCTATAGCAATTTCAATTCCTGAAAAATTTGAGATTAATTATTCTAAGCTTAAATCTTTAATAAATGAAACTTCTGACCAATTGAAATCATTTGGAACAATTAATGAAAAACCCATAGTGATTGTATTAGGAAATAATGCAGAATTTATAATTTCTTTTCTTTCAATAACTAATACTAATGCCATTGCAGCTCCATTAAATCCAGGATTCACAGAGGAAGAATTTAAATTTTATTTAGAAGATATAAACCCTTCTTTAGTGATAACTAATGAAAATAACAAGGTAATAAATGAAGCAAAATCTAAAAATATACCTACTGCTATTGTTAACTACAATGGAACGCATTTAGACATTACATTCAGCGGGTCATCTTCAGAAAATAAAGATAATAACATACCAAGCCAAAATAATTCTTGTCTTTTTTTGCATACCTCAGGTACAACAAGCAGGCCTAAAGGAGTTCCTTTAAAACATAAAAATTTACTCAAATCTTTAACTAATATTGTTGATACCTACAATTTAAATAAAAAAGATACTGCAATGGTTGTCATGCCTTTATTTCACGTTCATGGATTAATTGGAGTTGCACTTTCTACACTAGCTTCAGGAGGTGAAATAGTAATACCAGAAAAATTTTCAGCAAGTGCTTTTTGGGACATACAAAAACAATATAATGCCACATGGTATTCTGCAGTTCCAACAATCCATCAAATACTTTTATTAAGAGCTGATCAAGATAATGCCCCTAATAAATCTTTCAGAATAATTCGTTCTTGTTCTGCAGCATTAGCGCCTTCAGTACTTAGAGATTTAGAAGCAAGATTTGGAGCACCTGTTTTAGAAGCATATGGCATGACAGAAGCTTCACATCAAATGAGCTCAAATCCATTGCCCCCTGAAGAAAGAAAAGCTGGAAGCGTTGGAAAGCCTACAGGAGTAGAAATTAATATAATGTCCATGGAAAAATTAGGAGAAATGTTAGAAATAGACCAAGTAGGTGAAATTGTAATTAAAGGGGAAAATGTTACAAATGGCTATCATAATAATGATAATGCAAATAAAGAAGCTTACATAAATGGCTGGTTTAGAACAGGAGATCAAGGATTTATAGATAATGATGGTTATTTGAGCCTTACAGGAAGAATCAAAGAACTAATTAATAGAGGAGGAGAAAAAATTTCTCCACTAGAAGTAGATTCTATATTAATCAATCATCCTTCAGTAAACGAAGCTGTTTGCTTTGCATTTGATGATACTAAATATGGTGAAGTGGTTCATGCTGCCTTAGTAGTAAATTCAGAAGTTACAGAGGAAGAGATTAAAGATTTTTGTTCAAAATCACTTGCAAACTTTAAAGTTCCCGAAAAAATTCACTTTGCTGATAAATTACCTAGAACTGCAACAGGTAAAATTCAGAGAAGAAATGTTGCAAAATTTTTTAATTAAAAAAATATAAAAACAATAGATAAGCAATAAATGACATTAGAGGAGATGATACAAATTAATGAAAATTGATCTTAGTAATAAAAAAGTTATAGTTACAGGTGGTTCAACAGGAATAGGAAAAGAAGTAGTAAAGCTGTTTGCGGAAAACAACGCTAAAATAGCAATTTTTGACGTAAATAATACAGAAGGAATTGAACTTACAAATGAATTGAATAAAAAAGGTAATGAAGTAAGATATTGGAATGTTGATGTAAGAGATGCAAATCAGGTATCTGGAGGGGTCGTTGCTGCTGGGCAATGGCTTGAAGGAATAGATATTCTAATAAATTTAGCAGGAGTTTTACAAGGAGCATCTCTAGATATAGAAGAATTTCCAGACGAAATATGGGACTCTGTAGTAGGCATTAACTTAACTGGTAGTTTTCTTATGGTAAAACATGTTTCTAGTATTATGAAAAAACAAAAAAGCGGAGTTATTATACTAACTAGTTCAGGAGCAGGTGTTGATGGAAGCTCGTCTTCTTTTGCCTATGGATCGTCCAAGGGAGGAGTTCATGGATTTAGTATGGTTTTAATGGATAAGCTTTCTAAATTTGGAATAAGAGTTCATGATATCTTGCCTGGATCCGTAGATACTCCCTTAAAGAATTCTCAAATTGAAAATACTAGAGATATTACTGGAAACGAAGCTGAATATAAAAATATAAAAAATATTCTAGTTGAACCAAAAGGTATTGCTAAAATTATTCTTTTTATGTGTTCAGATGATGCCTCATTACTTAAAGGGTCCATAAGAACTGAATGAAAAAGATAAAACTGTCAGACTATAAAGGAATAGTTTTTGACTTAGATGATACTTTAATAGATAGAAAAGAAGCATATAATAAAGTTTTTTCAGATCTTTACAATGCACAGAAATTGTTCCAAAAAAAATTCACACATGATCAAGCGATGTGTTTTTTTTGGTCATTAAGTCCAAATAATCACTTTGATTTAAAAAAAGGTCTTATTAAAATAAAAAATTTATTTCCTGAATTTACTTTAAGTTATGAAGAATTCTATGAATATTATTATGAAAATTTAGTAAAAATTATAAAACCTTACGATGGAGCAAAAGAGTTCCTTGAAAAATTAATAGAAAGAAAAATAAACTTTGGAATAGTTACCAATGGAGGAGAATATCAATATAAAAAAGTTAAAAATACAGGACTGAAAGATAAATATAACTTTTTTATAGCATCAGAAATATTTGGTAGTTCAAAACCAAATATTGAAATTTACTTAGAAACGCTTAGACAATTGAAATTAACAGATAAAGATGTTGAAAATATTTTATTTATAGGCGACAATCCTTATACGGATATAATAGGTGCCCAGAGAATTGGATTTAAGACCGCCTGGATTAAAATGGATGACAATGAATACCCAGATGATCTATCTGCTCCAGATTATATCATTGAAAGTTTTAGAGAATTAGAAATTTAAGGAAGAGGTAATTATGAACCCAAAAGATATAAAAAAAACACTCCAAACAGGAGGAAGTGTATTTGGAACTATGATCAATTTTGTCGAAGGAAGTAGATGGGGCGCAGCATTTTCATCAAAAGCTTTAGATTATGTAATTATTGATGCTGAACATGGATCATACTCTAGAGGAGAAATCGCAAGAATGGTTGCAATTGGCCAATCTGTTGGATTAACTGTAATTGTACGAGTTGCAGATCCAGACCCAACTTTAGTAGCAATCGCATTAGATGCAAAAGCTGATGGGGTTTTAGTTCCCTATTGTGAAGATGCAGAAATAATTCAACAATGTGCATGGAAAGTTCAATTACACCCTCTCAAAGGAAAGGCTTTCGAAGATGTAGTTTCATCAGAAAAGTTTCCTAGTAAAAAAACAAAAGATTACTTAAATAAAAGAAATGGTCATAGAATTATGATTGTTGGTATTGAAAGTATTACTGCTGTAAATGATTTAGATAATTTAATTTCTAAAGGTCCAATAGATGGTGTCTTTGTAGGACCAAATGACTTATCAACTTCAATGGGAATTCCAGATGAATTAGAAACAAAAGAGTATTTAGATACACTTTCAAAAATTATTAAAATTTCTGAATCTTACAATATACCAGTAATGGTACATGGGTTTTCAGAGGAAAGAACATTAAAAACTATGGAATTGGGTTCTAGGTTCGTACTTCATAGTTCAGACGGTATGATGATTTCTAAGTCAATAGATAAAGAATTTACATCTATAAGGGGTGAAACCATTGATAATACAGAATCAGAGGCTATTTAGAAACTAATTTAATTCAAATTTAGAAAAAGCTTCAGCATAGTCTGAATCACATATTTTACCCATTTCTTGCCTTCTAGAAGACATATGTTCCTTTGCTCTATCTGGATCAGAAATTTGGCTAGCATGTGCTAATAAAGCATTAGTGGCTATTTCTACATCCTGTTTTTCTAAAGGGTTAAAGAAAAGGTGGCTATTGTTATTCCCCATATTAAACATACTAATCCATACTTGTTTTACTTTATGAGGCTCAAGCCCTTCTTCAAGAAGTTCCGGAAAGGTTAAGTGATCTCTAGCACTTGGAAAAACAGCTGATAAAGCAGCTTCTCCAGCAGCAAAATGATCAGGATGACCTAAATAACCTCCTGAAAATAAATCTCTTTTTGGGTTAGTTGTAATTAAAACAGAAGGCTTATATTTCCTAATTTCTCTTGATATGTCTCTTCTAAGTTCTAAAGTTGGTTCTAAATAACCATCTGGGTGTCCTAAAAATTCAATTGCTTTTAATCCTAATATTTTACCTGCATTTTTTTGCTCATCTTCTCTAATTTCAGACAGCTTTTTACTGGATATTTCTCTATCTTCAGTACCTTTTGATCCATCAGTACAAAGAACATAAACTACATCCCACCCTAACCTCGTCCATTTAGCAACAGAACCTGAACAGCCCCATTCTGCATCATCAGGATGAGCAGTTACAACCATTGCGATTTTATCAAGATTTTCATCCAAATTAAACTCCTTAAAAAAAACTTACTTTATAATAATACTGTAATTATTTAAATAACAAGACTCAGATGACTTCATATTTAACTTTTGGAAAAGGGCCAGACTTAATACTAGGACACGGAATGGCTCAAAATAAAAATTCATGGGTTGAAGCAGGATGGATAGAAGAATTGTCCAAAATAAGAAAAATTCATATTTTGGACTTTCAAGGCCATGGCTCAAATTTGAATACAAAAAATGATAATTTACTATCCGTTCAAAATATGTCAAAAAACATCATTGAACTATCAAAATCAATAAGTTCTAATAGCTTTGATTACATTGGATTTTCTATGGGAGCTAGAGCAGGTTTTGAACTTGCAACAAAAAACAACCAATTAAGAAAACTTATATCTTTAGGCATGCACCCTGGCTCACCAAAACTAGAAGAAAAAAGGTTTAATAAAAGATCCGCTGCAATGGAAAAACTTGGAAATAAAACTGGCCGTAAAGAATATTTTATTTACAGCAAAATATTTAATCAAGCATTAATTTGGGATGGAGCTTTTAATAGAATTAATTGGAAAAAAGAAAAACATCTCATTGTAATGGGAGAAAAAGATGATAATTTTGAATTAACTAAAAATATTTTAGGAAAAAAATATTCAGAAATTTTATTGATTTTAGAAGGAATTAACCATAAAAAAACCTTTGATGAACCAAATCATTCTATAAGTGCTATAATTAATTTTTTACTAAGTTAGGAGTTTGTTATTAAACCAATAGTTTCAGTAATAATGGGAAGTAAAAGTGATCTTGACACAATGAGGCTTTCTTCGGAAGTTCTAAGAGAATTAGAAATACCTCATGAAATTAAAATAATCTCTGCTCATAGAACTCCTGATTTAATGTATAACTTTGCTCAAAATGCTAAAAAAAGAGGAATAAAAGTAATAATTGCAGGAGCAGGAGGCGCTGCTCATCTACCAGGAATGGTAGCTGCTATTACTGAACTTCCAGTGATAGGAGTCCCAATAAAATCTTCAAACTTAAGCGGTTTAGATTCTTTATTATCTATAGTTCAAATGCCTAAAGGAGTTCCTGTTGCTACAGTTGCTATAGGAGATTCAGGCTCTCAAAACTCTGGATTGTTAGCTGCAAAAATATTAGCATTACAAGATGAAAAACTAGCTGATAGACTCTCAAAAATGATTAAAGCAAATAGTTTAAATGTTTCCAAAGATAGCGAAATAGGCTTGTGGTTAGAATAAGTTATTAATTTTGAAAAATAATACCTTGAAGATAAATACTATAGGGATATTAGGGGGTGGGCAACTTTGTCAGATGTTATCTGAATATCTAACCTTGCAAAATAAAAAAGTTTATTTTATAGATCCTAATAAAAATCCGCCTGCAAAATTTACAAATGCAATTCATATTCAAAAAAATTACGATGATGCAGAATCTTTAAAGTTTTTATCAGAAAAATGTGATGTTATAACCTATGAATTTGAAAATATTCCTATCAAGAGCTTGGAAAAAATAGAAAAAAAAATTAATATAATTCCAAGTTCTTATATTCTTTCAATTTCTCAAAATAGATTAAACGAAAAAACAAACTTCATAAGATGTGGAATAAATACACCTAAATTTATAAGTTTTTCTAAAAAAGATACATTACAAGACTTATTATATAAATCAAAGATGAATTTCCCAGTGATCATTAAGACGAATACTATGGGATATGATGGGAAAGGGCAAATCAAATTAGAAAGTTTAAGTGAAGTTGGAAAAGCACTCAACTCTTTGCCTGAAAATAATGAGTTTATCATTGAAGAGAAAATAAACTTTAATAAAGAATTTTCTGTAATAATAGGGAAAGATATTCATGGTAATATTGCTAATTTTGAACCTATAGAAAATATACATAAAGATGGTATTTTAGATATTTCAATTTTTCCAGCTAGGATTCCTGATCAAATTAAAAAAAATGCTATCAAATTAGCTTCCAAATTTTTAAAACAAATTGATTTAATAGGTATAGTAGCCATAGAAATGTTTTTAGATAATAATGAAAATATTTTATTTAATGAAATAGCTCCTAGGCCTCATAATTCAGGACACTTAACTATAGAGTCTCACTCCATATCACAATTTGAAATGTTAGGAAAAATAATTTCCAGAGAAAAAATTTATAACCCTGTGTCAAGAAATACTGCTTTTATGAAAAATTTACTAGGTGATTTTTTTATGAAAAAAAATTGTAATGATATTCTAAATGAAATTTCATCTAGGCCTAATCATTTTGTTAAGCTATACAATAAAGATGAAGTTAAGATAGGAAGAAAAATGGGTCACGTAACAGTATTGACTGATGAAGTAGAAAACGCTTTAGTTAATATAAATAATTTAATTAATTAATATAAAAAAATTGTAACAAATTACTGGAGTTATCATGAAAAAAGAACTTAAGGGAAAAGTAGCAATAGTTACTGGGGCTGGACGATTAAGAGGGATTGGTAAAACAACAGCTGTAGCATTAGCTAAATTGGGAGCTGATGTTGTTGTTACTGGCACTGGTAGAAAACCTGAAAACTATCCTGAAGATGAAAAGGCTGTTGGATGGAAAGATGTTGAAAGTGTCGCAGATTTAATTAGAGATGAAGGAAGTAAAGCTTTAACTATAATTGCTGATGTAACAAATAAATCTGATGTAAAAAATATGATTGATCAAACTATCAAAGAATTTGGGAGAATAGATATATTAATAAATAACGCTGCTTATGCCAGGGCTGAAGACAGAGTTCCTATTTTAGATTTAGACGAAAATGTTTTTCAAAAAGTAGTAGATATTAAAATAACAGGTACATTTCTATGTACCAAGGGTGTGATAGAACACATGATTAAACAAGGAGATGGTGGCAAAATTGTTAATATTTCATCTAGTGCAGGAAAAAAAGGAACTGCAAACTTTTTAGCTTATAATGCAGGTAATTTTGGTATAGTAGGAATGACTCAATCAATGGCTAGAGAATTAGGTCCTGAAAATATAAATGTTAATGCTGTATGTCCTGGAGCAGTAGATACATCAAGAATGGATGTTGTTAGAGATGATTGGGATAAAATGGCTGCAAATACTCCAATAGGTAGAAATGGGACTGATAAAGAAGTGGGAGATTTCTGTGCATATTTATGCACAGAAGCATCTTCTTGGATACACGGCCAATCAATAAACCTAAATGGCGGAACCATCATGGAACATTAATCTGAAATGAAGGTAAAAAATGGAAAAAGAACTTAAAGGTAAGACTGCAATTGTTACCGGAGCCGGTAGATTAAGAGGTATTGGGAGAGCTACAGCTGTTGCATTGGCTAATCTTGGTGCAAATATAGTAATCACAGGAACAGGAAGAGATCCAGAAACATTTCCTGAAGATGAAAAAAGCATAGGATGGAATGATATTGAATCAACAGCAGAACAAGTACGAAATCAAGGATCTTTAGCAAAAACAATAATTACTGATATTACTAAAGAGTCAGATGTTGAAACTTTGGTTCAATCAACTTTAGAAAGATTTGGTAGTTTAGATATTTTGGTAAATAATGCTGCTGCTCCATATGGAGAAGATAGAGTCCCTATCGTTGAAATTGAAAATGAAATTTTCAAAAAAGTAATAAATACTAAAGTTTATGGTTCTTTTCTTTGTTCAAAATTTGCAGCAAAAGAAATGATTTCTCAAAATACAGGAGGCAGAATTATTAATTTATCTTCTTCAGCAGGAAAAGAAGGGCATGCTCGTATGGGAGCATATAATGCAGCAAATTTTGCAATTGAAGGGTTTACTCAAGCTTTAGCAAAAGAATTAGCATTAGATAAAATTACTGTTAATAGTGTTTGTCCAGGAATGACAGAAACTGCCAGGCTTGACCCAATAGGAAGAGGAGCTTTATGGAAAAGTAGAGCTGAGAATATTCCAATGGGGAGAGTTGGTACTGATGAAGAAGTTGCAGACTTAATTGCTTTTTTATCTACTGACAGGGCAAGATTTATTACAGGTCAAGCAATCAACATAAATGGTGGCTCTGTTACTTCTAGGTAATTTCTATTTGACAGGCTCCCAAAATCTTCTAAAATAGAAGGTGTTAATATTATAAATCAAGACAAATATAATTTAATAAAACTATTATTAGAAATTTAATCATATAAGGAAGGAGCAATTAAGTGGCACTTAAACTCAAACCATTAGGCGATAGAATAATTATTGAACCTAGTGAAGAAGATGATTCCAAAAGTTCAGGAGGAATTATTATTCCTGACACAGCTAAAGAAAAGCCTCAAAAAGGTAAAGTTGTTGCCGCTGGATCTGGAAGAGTAAACGATGATGGTAAAACAATTTCTCTCTCAGTTAAAAATGGAGATGAAGTTGTGTATTCTAAGTATGCAGGTACAGAATACTCAGAGGGTGGAAAAGAATACTTAATAGTTAGAGAAACTGATATTTTAGCTATAGTAGGCTAAAATATACGTCTTAGAAAAAATTCAACAAGAATTAAAAGGAAAAATAAAATGCCAGCAAAGGATTTAAAATTTGGAGCAGATGCAAGAACTAGATTGAAAAAAGGTATAGATATTCTTGCAGATACAGTAAAGGTTACATTAGGACCTAGAGGAAGAAATATTATAGTTGATAAAAAATTTGGACCACCTCAAGTTAATTCAGATGGAGTAACTATAGCTAAAGAAATAGATTTGGAAGATCCATTTGAAAATATGGGTGCCCAATTATTAAAAGAAGCATCAAAAAATACAAATGATGACGCTGGAGATGGAACAACTACAAGTACTGTTCTGGCTCAAGCAATTATAGCTGAAGGCTTTAAAATTGTTGCTGCAGGAGCAGACCCTATGGCTATAAAAAGAGGAATTGATAAAGCAATTCAATCTGTTAGAGATTCCATATCAAGTCAATCTACTCCTGTTTCTGGAAAAGACCAGATAGCAAGTGTTGCAACTCTTTCATCACATGATGAAGGAATGGGTACTCTTATTGCCAATGTTATGGATAAAGTAGGTAAAGATGGAGTTATTACAGTTGATGAATCTAAAACACTTGATTATGAAACTGATTTTGTTGAAGGGATGCAAATTGATAGAGGATTTTTATCTCCTTATTTTGTAACTGCACCAGATACTCAAGAGGCTGTTTTAGAGAATCCTTACATATTAATTACAGATAGCAAAATTTCAGCTGTGTCTGACCTTGTGCCTGTATTGGAAAAAGTTTTACAAGCAAAAAAACCATTACTTGTAATTGCAGAAGACGTTGAAGGCGAAGCTTTAGCAACTTTGGTTGTAAATAAACTTCGAGGAACTATAAATGTTGCCGCAGTAAAAGCTCCTGGATTTGGAGATAGAAGAAAAGCAATGCTTCAAGATATTGCTATATTAACTGGAGGGAATGTTGTTTCTGAAGAAGTTGGAAGAAAACTTGATTCTGCAACTTTAGATGACTTAGGTAAATGTGCAAGAGTTGTTGTAAAAAAAGATGATACTACTTTTGTTGATGGAGAAGGCTCTAAGCCAGAAATTGAAGGGCGAATGAAAGAAATTGCAAGCCAAGTAGAAGAAACAACTTCTGATTACGATAGAGAAAAGCTACAAGAAAGATTAGCTAAGTTATCAGGTGGAGTTGCTATTTTAAGAGTTGGAGCTGCAACTGAAATAGAAATGAAAGAAAAAAAACAAAGAGTTGAAGATGCTTTATCAGCTACAAGAGCTGCAGTTGAATCTGGAATTGTTCCTGGAGGAGGAACTGTTTTAATAAAAGCTTCATCTGCTCTTGGATCTGTGAAGCTTGAAGATCCTGATGAAAATACTGGAGTAGAAATTTTAAGGAAAGCGTTATTAGAACCAATAAGAGTTATTGCAGAAAATTCTGGTTTTGAAGGAGCTGTGATTTTAGATAAAGTTTCTACAAATAAAAAATTGAATTATGGTTTTGATGCTCAATCTGGAGAGTATGGAGATATGATTGCTATGGGTATAGTAGATCCAGCTAAAGTAACTAGAGCTGCAGTAGAAAATGCCGCATCAGTTGCAGGTATGATACTTACCACAGAAGCATTGATAACAGATGTACCTGAACCAGATTCTCCAATGCCTGGCGGAATGCCTGGTGGAGGTATGGGTGGTATGGATATGGGAATGTAAGTAAGTTTTACATAAAAGTAAAAAAGAGCTAGTTTAAACTAGCTCTTTTTTTTTAACTTTTATTCAAACTTTCATAAAGCTTTGTAAGAGAATCAATCCAAGCTTTTTGTACATCCGGAAGCCAATTTGGATCAAAATCTGGGTACTTATCTAAAATAATTTTTACAACATTGATGTTTTTATCTAAAGAAATCTTAGAATCAACAGGTTGTGAAAAATTAATCTTACCTAATTTTTGTTTATTTTTCTCAATAGAATTAGATATATTTACATTATGCCTTCTTGCTAAAATATGAGTAGAAAGAACTATATTTGAATATTTAGAAGCTTGAATAAAAAATGCTTCACATTTAACCAAAACTCCTTCTTTAGTATCAAAGCTTTTAAAAGCTTCTCTAAATTGATATCTTGTCGCCTTAGTTAAATCTAAATCAAAAATTGGTTCATAATATTTGTATAAAAGTTTTCTTAATATTTTTTTTTGTAATTCTAAATCTCTTGATACAAGATGTTTAAAATCATCATTAGGTACACCATGATTATCTATCAAATCAAAAAATTTAATTGCTGTCATAATTTGGGTTCCATTAGAGCCAGAAAACTTATTTACCCAAACACTTCTATCAATTCTACTAGGCATTCCATCTGATAAAAATTCTAAAAAAGTTTGGAATGTTTTAAAGGAAACATATGGGGGTATTTTATTTTTAATATTTTTCAAATTATAAGTTTGATTTTAGGTTATTTAGCTAATTATAAATAAAAAATTCTAAACTAACAATATTTTAAGAATGATTATTTCCCAACAAGGACAATTTTTGAAAATGTAATTCAGAACTAAGAAAATTAAGATATAAAATAAAAAAAAGAGGGGACTAATGAAAATTTCAGTAAATGATATTATTATCCAACCAACTCATCCCATTCACAAACTCCAGCCAATTAAGAATTTAGTTAATAAAAGAAACTCTTCTCAACAAAAGCCTGTTTTATTAAAAGATAAAAATCAATATTTACTATACGGAGGAGAAAAAATATTAAGAGTTGCAAAAAATAAAAATAGTTCTAAAATTGACTGTGTTTTAAAAGAATCAATTCTAGATATTGAAGCTATAAATTTATCTGAGATTTATTTTTCAGGATTAAAAACACCTTCAAACATAGCTAGAGATTTTATAGAATTTAGAGAAAAAAATAAAATAACTCAGCAAGAGCTTAGTAGAAGAACAGGAATTACTCCTGGAACAATTCATCATTATGAATCATTAATAAAAAAACTTAACCCAATTTTATTAAAATATTTAGATCAAGGGAACCTAACGTTTAAAGAAGCGAGGTCAATTGCTGATTTAAATAATTTTGACCTTCAATCAAAAATAGCTACGCCATTTATTGAAGGTCAAATTTCTAGTGTTTATGTAGAAAAAATAATTGGTAATATTAAAAAAAATCCTAAGGTTTCAATTGAGAAAATTATTAAAAATGTAATAAACGGTATTGAAATAAGAGATAATAAACCCAAGGAATCAGAAATAATTTACGAAGAAAAAAAAATTGAATCAATTGAAGAAAAAATATTAAATTTTGCAATCGAGCTTGGTTCTATGAATGAAGAAGAAATTCCTGAATATAGAAGATTAAGAGTTATTTCTAGCTTGAAAATTCTAGATTCTAAAATAAAATCTTCATTAAGTTATATGAATACTTCCTTTGTAGAAAAATCAAAAATTTATAGTAAATAGTTTGGAGATATAAATGTTAGAACGTTTTCATGTTTCTGGTGAAGAAGCTATAAGAATTAATCATAATAAAATGCATTCTGTAGTAATGCAAATATTTTTAAAAATGGGACTATCAGATATAAATGCTAAAACGTCTGCAGATGTTCTTATATATGCTGACTTAAATGGTGTTGATACACATGGTGTATCAAATATGCTCAGATCTTATGTAAAGATGTACCAAGAAAAAAAAATTAATCCTAATCCAATAATAAAAATAATAAAAGAATCTAATGCAACTGTAGCTTTAGATGGAGATAATGGATTAGGATTACATACAGCTCCTGAAGCTATGAAAATGGCAATTGAAAAAGCCAAGGAGTCAGGCGTTGGTATTGCAACACTAAATAATGCAGGCCATTTAGGAGCAGCTGGATTTCATGCTAAATTAGCGATTGATGAAGATATGATTGGAGTTTGTATGAGCGGAGGAGGTGGGTTTGCTATGCTTCCCACATATGGATCTGAACCACGGTTTGGAACAAATCCTATAGCTTGGGCTGCTCCTGCAAATAAAGAAGCTTATTTTATGTTTGACGCTGCTACTACTCAAGTTGCAGGAAATAAAATCAAGCTCTTAGAAAGGCTTAAGGTTCCATTTGCAGCAAACTGGCTAGCTAATAATGATGGAACTCCTATAAAAGAAGAAGAAACACTACAAACAAAAGATTTCCATCAAGATGGAAGATTAAAAAATTTACACATGCTGCCTTTTGGTGGAGATAGAGAAAATGGATCTCATAAAGGTTATGCATTTGCAGCTATAGTAGATATTATGTGTTCAATGCTAGGAGGAGGACAAGCAGGATTTCTTGGAGGAAGTGGGCATTATTTTGCAGCTTATAATATTGATTCTTTTAGTGATAAAGAAAAATTTAAGAACAATATGGATGATTTCTTAAATGGATTAAAAAACACCCCTCCTGCTCCAGGACATGAAAGAGTATTGTATCCTGGGTTGCCTGAGTCAGAAAGTAGACTCGATAGGGGTAAAAATGGAATTCCATACCACCCAGAGGTAATAGAATGGTTTGAGTCAATAACCTCAGAGTTAGAAATTAGTCTTGATTGGTAAAGTTAAAAGTGAATTGCCTTATTATGTGTATTGGCAGCAGCTTCTTTTATCACTTCCGAAAGTGTAGGATGAGCGTGGGTTAGTCTGTGCAGTTCTTCTGTAGTACCTTCCAAATACTTTAACATTCCTATTTCACCTATCATTTCAGTAGCTTCAGCACCTATCAAATGTGCTCCAAGAACTTCTCCTGTTGCTTTATTAGAAATAATTTTTGCAAATCCATTGAAATTATTTATAGCTATAGATTTTCCTGCAACTTGAAATGGTACCTTCCCAATTACATAATCTAAATTTTGGGATTTTGCTTCTTCTTCTGTTATTCCAATACTTGCAATTTGCGGAGAACAATATGTACATCTAGGCATATTTATATAATCTGAAATACCTTGAACATCTTCTCCTGCAATAAATTCAGCTGCTAAAATACCTTGATCAAAAGCTACATGCGCTAAAGGAAGTTTACCAGTTACATCTCCTATTGCATAAACTCCATTAACATTTGTTTTCATGAATTTATCAACTTCTATAAAACCATTTTTATCTATTTTTATACCAGCATTTTGAAGGTTTAAATCTTCAGTATTTGGTTGAATTCCAACTCCTAGTAGAACCTTGTCAAATTCCTTAGTAGATATTTCTCCAGATTTTTCAAAGTCTAAAGTAACCGAATTTTTATTTTTGACAACATTAGTAATTTTTACAGAAGTATTAGATATTATTCCTTGTTTAGAAAATTGTCGTTGTAATTCTTTAGATATATCTGAATCTTCTTTAGGAACAATTCTGTCCATAATTTCAAATAAAGTTACCTCTACACCATAGGCATTAAAGTAGTAAGCAAATTCACAACCAATAGCAGAGGCTCCAATAATCGCTATTGATTTAGGTTTTGTTCGAAGTTCTAAAGCTTCTCGGGAAGAAATTATTAGATTTTTATCTATTTCTAAACTCGGTAACGATCTTGGCCTAGCTCCAGTTGCAATGATAATATTAGTTGCTAATAATGTTTCATCTCCAACATTTACACTTGAAGAAGATAAAAGTTGTGCAGAACCCATTACAAGATCAATTTTATTTTTTTTCACAAGAAACTCTATACCTTGGGTAAGTTTTTTTGAAACACTCCTAGATCTATCAACTGCTTTAGACATGTCTGCCTTAAACTCTTTAAATGAAAATCCCCATTCTTCAGGATTTTTCATTTCATTTAACAACTCTGCATTTTTAAGTAGTGATTTTGAAGGAATACAACCCCAATTTAGACAAACTCCTCCTAATCCACCATTACCAGTTCCATCATCTTTTTCTATTAAGCAAACTTCCATCCCTAGTTGAGCGCCTCTTATTGCTGCATGATAACCGCCTGGTCCTGCTCCTATAACTATAAGATCATATTTCTTTTCTGCCATTTTTACCTCATAATTTTTATTTCTTAAATCATTCTACTCTAAACATTTCATAAAGCTTTAATACAATCAAACCAAAAATTGTTCCTATTATTAGAAAAAAAGTAGTTACTACAAATATTACCAATAGTGCAGGTAATGGATTAGACGGGCAATTAATATTAGTTGGACAAATTATCATTAAGCTAGCTATTGAATACAAAACAGAAAATAAAAAACCTATTATGGTAAATATTATTGAAGAATATAAAATTGTTTTGTGTATCTTTCTAAAAAAAAACATAGTTTATTGATGTAGCTGACTTAAAAATATTATATAAATAAATTACTAATTAAACATATCTCTTATGAAAAAAAATCAAGAAAAAAACCCAGGCTTGGGTTTATTAATTGGATTATCAATTGGCCATGGTGTTAAACACTTTGGGCAAGGAGCTCTAACTGTAATTGGACCGATGTTAAAAGTATCTCTAGGTTTATCAGACATTTCTTATGGTGCAATATTTTCATCCCTTAATGTCTCTAGTGGGTTATCTAACATCCCAGCTGGAATACTTTCTGATATGTATAGAAGAAAAATCGCTTGGATGCTAGGAATATCAATGTTCACAATAGCTCTAGGATATTTTATTTTAGGATTATCACAAGTTTACGCATTTATTATTTTATCAGTGATACTTATTGGATTTGGAACAAGTTTTTGGCATGCTCCTGCTTTTGGTACATTAGCAGCAAGATACCCAGAAAGAAAAGGGTTCGCTTTATCAATGCACTTAACAGGTGCTCAAATAGGAAATACTTTAGGACCTCCAATCATCGGAGGGTTAATTTCTGGAATTACAATAGGTTCTATAATAAAATTTAGTGGTTTTGGGTGGGAGAAAGTATCTTTATTATTAATACTGCCAATGTTGATAACAGGATTGCTTGTAATAGTTTTATTCAAATCTGCAGGTTCTGAATCAAACACAAATTGGTCTTTTGAAGTATATAAATCTAGAACTAAGGGTTTACTTAGAGATAAAATTATTCTTGGTTTAATTTTGCTTGGAACTGTTAGGGCTAGTATTCATACTTCTTTTCAACTTTTCCTAGCTGTCTATTTAAAAGAAGAATTAGATTATTCAGCTTTTGTTATAGGGTTTCATATAGCACTTATTACTGCTGCAGGAATTATATCAACACCAATTATGGGTATATTGTCAGATAAATTTGGTAGAAAGCCAGTAATTCAAATCTCAATGATTTTAATGGCTATATATTTATTTCTTTTTCTTATATTCGATGATGGATTGGGATTAATTATATTAATAACGTTATTAGGAATGTTTTTCTTTTCTGTAATGCCTATTATCACTGCAGCTACAATGGATAGGGTTCCTAAGGGAAGTGAAGGAAGCGGAACTGCTCTTAATTTTATAGGTATGAGTGTGAGTGGTTTTATATCACCAATTTTTGCAGGAATCATATATTCTCAATTTGGTTTTTCTGGGATTGCTATAATGAGTGGAACAATTGCCGTTTCAGGAATAATTCTTTGCTCAGTATTACCAATAAAAAAATCAGCGGACTTTTGACAAAAATTTTTCTGAGTTAATTTGAGAATTGGTTATAGTTTGAATATATTTTCTCATAACAATTCTAAGTTTATCTAAAGAGTTTTTTGGAAAATTTATTTTTTCAACCTTATCCCATAGATTATTAGACAAAAATCTAAGAGCTTTTATTGAATTTTTATCCATTAAAATATAATTATCTGTTGAAGTTGCAAATTTTTTATCTACTAATCCTCCATTAATTGATGAAAATAAATGATCTCCTTCAATTAATTCAGTGCCACTAATTTGACAAGTATATAGTTCAGGCAAAAAACCTGAAATAACAAGTAAGTTTATTTCAAACCATCTTGTTAGAAGATTTTTATTATCGCATGATAATAATAGATCTAACGCAAAAGATAAATGTTGATAAATATCATTATTAGGATCATTTTCTACAGAAAATTTTTCACATAATTCTAATAAATAAAAACCTATAGAAATCATTGAAAGATCTTTTTTTAATAACGAATAGTTATCAATCATTTCAACTTGTGACAAATTACTTAAATTTTCTCCTATGGAAATATACGCGTTAACTTTAGACAAAATATCTATATGCCCTCCCATTCTAGACTTAGGCTTTCTAACTCCTTTAGCAACAGCTCTAATTATTCCATTTGAAGGAGATAACAAAGTAAAAATTCTATCTGCTTCTCCAAAATCATAAACTTTCAAAACTATTGATTCTGTTTGTAAATATTTCTTTTTTTTTCTATAGGCTTTCATTTATATTTACTCTAGACCCTAAAGCATGAAGAATTGTTGTATCATCTGCATATTCAATATCTGAACCAGATGGAAGTCCTCTTGCTAATCTTGTTATTTTTAATTTACTTTTTGAATTATTTAATACTTGATTGATATACATTGCAGTTGCTTCTCCTTCAAGGTTTAAATTTGTAGCAATAACAATTTCTTCTATTTCCGGTTTATCATTAATTCTATTAATTAATTCTTTAATTCTAATTTCATCAGGCCCAATTCCATTTACAGGAGAAATAGATCCATGTAAAACATGGAATTTTCCCTTAAAAGCTCCCGATTTTTCTAATACATACACATCCATTGATTCTTCAACAACGCAGATTATAGAGCTATCTCTTTTATCATCAATGCAAATATTACAATTTGTATTTTCAGATATATTTTGGCATGATTCACAATAAATTATTTGTGTTTTAATATCTAGTAAAGACTCAGATATTTCTTTTACTTGTTCGGTAGACATTTTGAGCGTAGAAAATGCTAATTTTTGAGCTGTTTTGGGACCTATTCCAGGTAATAAACGAAGGGATTCAATTAGTTTACTTAACGCAGGAGGCATAAATTGAAAGTTACTAAGAGGAGTCATTTTATAAGCCTGGTATATTAAGCCCACCTGTCATTTCAGACATTATTTGCTTAGAAGATTTTTCAGCATTTTTTAATGCTTCATTTAAAGCTTTTATAAGTGTTTGTTCTAAGTCATTTGAAGAAGTTTCTCCAAAATATTCCTGATTTATATTTATAGACTTAATATTCGAGGTTCCTTGAATAATTACAGAAATGTTACCATCATTTGATTCAGAAGTGGTTTCGAGTTTATCAATTTTCTTTTTAAGACTATTCATTTGTTTCATCAAACTTCCAGCTTGTTTCATTTTATCTAAATTAAACATATTGCTATCCTTCCTTTTCTTCTTCTATTTTTGCTCCCAATGCAAGAGCAGATTTTACAATACTACTATCAAGTATATTTTTGTCAGATGAAGTTCTTTTTAATTCTTCATCTGGCTCTTCAAGAACTAATTTTATTTTATCTCCATAAATTTTGATTACTGAATTCTTAACTGCTTCTCTAGCTAAATCAATTTTCCATTCTGCTTTAAATAAATCATGCAAATATTTACTTTTAAATTTTAAAATCAATTTATCTTCAATTTTTTTTGGGATTTCAACATTTCTAAGTAATCCTCCAAGAACCATTTTTCCAAATTTTGCCCTTCTAAGGTCAAATAGTACTTTTTCCCACTCATCTTTTTCTTCTGAGTTATAAATGTTAGCTTCATTAATTAAGTTTTTTGTATTATCTATAGGTGCTTTTATTTGACTTTGTGTATCAAATACTGATTCTTCTTTTGTATTATCTATAGGTGCTTTTATTTGACTTTGTGTATCAAATACTGATTCTTCTTTTGTATTATCTATAGGTGCTTTTATTTGACTTTGTGTATCAAATACTGATTCTTCTTTTGTATTATCTATAGGTGCTTTTATTTGACTTTGTGTATCAAATACTGATTCTTCTTTTGTATTATCTATAGGTGCTTTTATTTGACTTTGTGTATCAAATATATAAGTAAGGTGTAATAATGAAGATTCTAGCAAAACATCAAATCGATCAGTTTTTAATGAAATCAACTCTAGAAATTTTTCTAATATATGAAGAATTTTTTTAGAATTAATTTCATTAAATGTAGAATCTACTTCTTTAATATGTTCATCTGAATAGCCTTGGAGTTTAAAAATTCCATTTGATGTAAATATAGCTAATCTTAAAACATCAACAAGCGCTGATGAAAGAGATCTAAAATCTACACCTCTTAACTTTATTTCTTGCAGTTCTTCTATTAATTTTTCTTTATCATTTTTAATTATGTGAGAGAATATTTCAATCGCAACATTCTCATCAATAATACCAAACAGTTTTCTTGCTTTTTGAACAGTTATTTCATCATAAGCAACAGAAAGTTGTTCAAGAAAATTACAAGCATCTCTTAACGAACCTGAAGCATTTTCAGCAATAAACCAAAGAACATCTTCTTTACATTCAATATTTTCTGATTGAGAAATTTTTTTCAACCTATCAACTACATCAGAATCTGAAACATTTCTAAAATCATACCTTTGACATCTAGAAACTATTGTTTCTGGTAGTTTTTGAAATTCAGTAGTTGCTAAAATCATTATTACTTGAGGAGGAGGTTCTTCTAAGGTTTTTAATAATGCATTAAACGCTTCATTAGTTAACATATGAACTTCATCAATTATATATACCTTATATTTTCCAATTGAAGGCATAAACTGAATGTTATCTAATAATGCCCTAATATCATCAATTCTTCTATTTGAAGCTGCGTCTATTTCTATAAGGTCTAAAAATCTTCCTTCATCTATATCTCTAGATATTTGGGAATCTAATATTGGCTCTCCTTTATCATCTATTTCTGAACTTAGAGCTTTAGCTAAAATTCTCGCTGTAGAAGTCTTTCCGACTCCTCTTGGCCCAGTAAAAAGATAAGCATGCCCAAATTTATCTCTAATCAAAGCATTCTTTAATGTTACGGTTATATGATTTTGACCTACAACGTCGTCAAAGTGTTTAGGTCGCCATTTTTGATATAAAACTTCTCTTTTTATAGTCATAATTTCTAATCTAAATCCATTAAATCTAAAATTTTATCTGTTTTAGAAAACATTATCTTTTCTTCATATATTTCTTCATGGTTATATCCTAAAAGATGAAGAGTTCCATGAACAGCCATTGTAGATAACTCTTTTGCAAAAGTTATGTTATTTTCTTTAGCTTGCTTCAATATTTTAGGTATTGATATATATAATTCACCCAATTCATCATAGCTATCCTCACCAGGAAATAATCCCACAGGTTCTAATAACTCTCCATTTTTCCATCCATCATAATGATTAAAAGACAAAACATCAGTTTCATAATTATTACCTAGAAATTTATTATTTAAAATTTTTATTTCTTTACTAGTTACTAAGAAAACTTTTATTATAAATTTTTTACTTATTTTTTCAGATTTTTTGGTTAAAATAATTGAATTTATGATTAAGTCAGTATTATCTTCTCTCTGATCTTGATCATCCCAAAATACGTGTATGTTATTTTTAGAAATGCTTTTCATATTAAGAAATCTTAGAAAGGATATTTTCTCTTAATATTTTCATTCTAGAATAAAAAATATAGTAACTTGTATCTAGATCAACTATATCAGAGGTCATTGCCACACAATTGTTAATTTTTTCTTTAAGCTCTACAAAATAAAAGTTACCTATTTCCACATTAGTCTTAATCTCAAATAAATCTGGAATTATTTTTTCAGAAAAAATTTTATTTATATAAGACTTATTATTTAAAACAGAATTAACTTGAATATCGTCAACTAAAGTATCAATTTCATTAACAAGTGTTTTTTTTAAAATATCTAAATTTTCAGTCATTTTATTAAAAAGTGATTTGATTATATATTATATCTCAAATACCTTGTTTTCTATAAAGTAAAAATTAATAACCATGTAGGATTTATATTACAAAAGTCAGAAAAATTGAAACTTAGAGTTAGGCAATAATAGTATATTGTTATAAGAAAATATATTTAATTCTTTTTCAAAAAAGATTTTGATTAATTTTCTAATTTTAATACTAATAAAATAATTTTGGTTAAATCAAATAAAATTACAATAAAGGGTGCAAGAGAGCACAATCTAAAGAATATAAGCCTAGATATTCCTAGGGAAAAATTTGTAGTTATAACCGGTGTTTCAGGATCTGGAAAAAGTAGTTTAGCTTTTGATACTTTATACGCCGAAGGGCAAAGAAGGTACGTTGAATCATTATCAGCATATGCAAGACAATTCCTTGGAAGAATGGAAAAGCCTGATGTTGATCAAATAGATGGACTTTCACCATCAATATCTATTGATCAGAAAGGGGTTTCTAAAAATCCCAGATCTACCGTTGGAACTGTAACTGAAATTTATGATTATTTAAGATTACTTTTTGCCAGAATAGGAATTCCTCATTGCTATAATTGTGGGAAGTTAATTCAAAAGCAAGATGTACAAAAAATAGTTGAAAATATATTTAACTATGATCAAAAAACAAGATTTATCATACTATCCCCTGTAATTAGACATATGAAAGGGCAGCATATCAATGTTTTAGAGAAGATAAAATCTGACGGTTTTTCTAGAGTAAGAATTGATGGAGAAATTTTTGATTTAGATGATGATTTTAACTTAGATAAAAATAAATGGCATAATATTGAAATTGTTATAGATCGACTAGTAATTAATAAAAATTTAGATAAAAATAGAATTTCTTCTTCTGTAGAGACGGGATTAAAATATGGGAATGGCGTTATTTATGTAGAAAAAATAAACAATGAAGAAATAATTTATTCTGAACATCTTGCTTGTATAGAATGCAATATATCTCTTTCTGAGCTTGAACCTAGAAGTTTTTCATTTAATACTCCATTTGGAGCCTGTAAAAAATGTACAGGTCTAGGATTTTCCTTAGAAGTAGATCCTCTATTATTAGTTCCAGATCCCAATTTATCTATTAATCAAAAAGGAATGTCTATAGTTGAGGATGCAAGAATAGTTTTAAGCTGGCAACGAAATAACTTCAATTCTATTTTAGAAGAGCTGGAAATAGATCTTGATCAACCAATAAAAGAATTAAATAAATCTATATTAAGCTTACTTTTCTATGGGGTAATTGATTCAAATTTTTCTAGTAATTATGATACTGAAAAAATTGAATCCTTAATAAGATATTTTGATGGATTAATACCTTCCATTGAAAAGAGATACTTAAATACTGAATCAGAAAAAATAAAAGAAGAGATTTTAAAATTTATGTCTGAAAGCCCATGTTCTGATTGCAAAGGGCAGAGACTAAGGGCAGAATCTTTGTCAGTTTTTGTTCTTGGCAAAAATATAATAGAAACAACAAGTTTATCCATAAAAAATTGTTACCAATGGATCAATAAAAATTCTAATGAAACACTTAAGTTATCTGAAAGTGAAAAAAAGATTTCTTCAGAAATATTTAAAGAAATAAATTCTAGACTTTCATTTCTTATTGAAGTTGGATTAGGATACATAAGTCTTGATAGAATGTCATCGACTTTATCAGGCGGAGAAGGTCAAAGAATAAGGTTAGCTACACAAATAGGAGCTGGATTAACAGGTGTTTTATATGTTTGCGATGAACCATCTATAGGTCTTCACCCTATAGACAATGAAAAATTAATTAAAACCTTAATTAATTTAAAAGACATAGGTAATACTGTAATCGTTGTAGAGCATGATGAATATGTAATGAAATCTGCTGATCAAATAATAGATATGGGTCCTAGAGCTGGAATTTTTGGGGGAAATGTAATTGCTCAAGGAACTCCAGCTCAGATAATGAAAAATGAAAAATCTTTAACTGGCCAATATTTATCAGGGAAAAAGCAAATTAAAATACCAAAAAAAAGAAAAGAAGGTAATAATAATTTTATAAAAATTACTGGAGCAAATGAAAACAACTTAAAAAATATAAATGTAAATATTCCATTAAATAAGTTTGTATGTGTTTCTGGTGTTTCTGGATCTGGGAAAAGCACTTTAATAAATGACATATTATCTAAAGCTTTGCTTAAAAAAATCTCAAAAAAATCTGTTAGAGAAGGGAAATATAATTCTATAGAAGGAATCGAAAATATAGATAAAATTATTGTTATCGACCAATCTCCAATTGGAAGAACCCCAAGGTCTAATCCTGCTACTTACACTGGCTTATTTACACCAATTAGAGAATTATTTGCAAAAATGCCAGAAGCATTAGCAAGAGGATATAAAGCTGGAAGATTTTCTTTTAATGTTAAAGGAGGAAGGTGTGAAGATTGTTCAGGTGCAGGATATAAAGAAATTGAAATGCAATTTTTACCTGATGTAACTATTCCATGTGAAATTTGTAATGGAAAAAGGTACAATAATGACGCCTTAGAAATAAAATTTAAAGCTGAGTCAATAGCCGATATTCTTGACAAAACTGTTGAGGAAGCAACAAAAATATTTGAAAATATACCCGTAGTTAATAAAAAATTAGAAACATTAAATAAAGTAGGACTTGGTTATATAAAATTAGGACAACCTGCAACAACTTTATCTGGAGGAGAAGCTCAAAGAATAAAATTAGCAACAGAGTTATCTAAAAGATCTACAGGAAATACTTTTTATGTTTTAGACGAACCTACAACAGGACTTTCTTTTGATGATTGCGCTAAATTACTTGAAGTCTTACATGCTTTAGTTGAAAATGGCAATTCAATAGTTGTAATAGAACATCATTTAGATATGATAAAGAATTCTGATTGGGTAATAGAATTAGGACCTGAAGCTGGTGACGATGGAGGCTATATTATTTGCGAAGGAACACCAGAATTTATAGCTTCTACAAACACCGCTACAGGTAAGTTTTTATCTGAACTCCCAAATTTGAAAGCTGATAAAAATGCTCAAGGTAAAAAGTATAGTTTAAAGAAAAACTCTAATTCATTAACTTTACCTCTAATTCATGAATTTATGCCTGAAAGACCAAAAAATTTAAAAATCAAAAAAAGGGCATATAAACTTAGCAGATGGAGAAGAAGAAGGGCTAGAGTAAATTAAAATAATTCAATTAATGAATTCAATACATCTATAGCTCTATAATTATCCAATACTTTCCATACGTGTAAAATATATTCTTGAGTAAGTTTTAAAGTAGTTGTAACAATTAAAACAACTAAAATTTTTCTTTTTGTTATTTTAATTTTAAGTAAAAATAACAAAGTAATACCTAGAAACCAAAATTCAAAAACATTAGGGAATATAAATAAAATTAATCTTTGTTCAAAAAATTCAAATAAAATAAATCCAAGAATTCGAAATGAAAATAAAAAAATACTAATATTTCTTAATATTTTTTCCCAATGTAGGCTAATTAATAAGAAATATCCAATATAAAAAAGATCAAGAAATTTATCTAATAGTTGATAATTTCTAACTCCTCCAAGGGATATTAAATTCATCATAAAAAGATCTGAAAAATCAATAAGAATTACTAAAATTGCTCCAAAAAAGTTGAATTTAAATACTATTAATGAAGCAAAAATTCTTACAAATGAAATAATTAATTCTTCTAGTGTCATCGTATGATTATAGACTTTTTTTTAATTAAATATAACGCTATTTATGAGGGAGGGATTGTTCAGTATGATGGGTATCTTGGGTAGCATCAACATATTGATGAGCTATTGAGCCAACTGTAAAGCCTATGCCTAAACCTATAAATAGCATCAAGGTTTGTAACCCCAATCTTGAAGTTTCAGTTCGATGAATAGATGGGATGATATCACTCAATGCTATATATAATAAAAATCCTCCTATACCTGCATAAAGATATCCCATTGGTAAATTTAGAGAATTACCAAATTGATATGATATAACTGCTGCAAAAATAGTGACCATAGAGGCAAAAATATTCCTTATTACAGTCTGGCGTTTAGTAAATCCGCTTCTTATTTGAACACCAAATTCTCCAACCTCCTGGGGAAGGTCATGTGCCGCTAGAGCAATAGCTGCAATTATTCCAGTACTTGGGCTAACCAAAAATGCCCCTCCAAGAGCTATTCCATCTACAAAATTATGAAACGCATCGCCAGTAAGAAATAGCCAACCTTGAGCTTTATTAGATTCTGTATCTTCTTCATGGTGGTGATGAAACCCACCTGAGATTTTCTCAAAAAGAAAAAAAATCATTATACCCACGATAGATCCAGTTATTGCATTTTTAGGAGATAATCCTTCTTCAATTGCATGAGGAACTAAATCTCTAAAAGCTATTAGTAAAACACCTGCTGCTAGTGGGGTTCCATAGAAGGCAATATAGCGAGTCCATTTATCTTTTGCTACTAATATTAAAGCTAAAGATAAAGACAAGATAGAAGATATTATTACTGCTATTAATAGTATTAGAAATGTACTCATAATTAATAATATTAACTTAAGTGACATATAGTGTCAATAAATTTGACGATCTAATATATTTTTGTATATAAGAATAGATACTATGTATCAAATAAAATTATATGTATATTTGAATTTTAATAATGATAAAATATCTTTATGAAAAATAAAAAGACTTATATTTTATCAATTGACCAAGGCAGTACTTCTACAAAAGCAGTTATTTATGATGAAAATCTTGATTTAATTTCGAACGCACAAGTTAATATAAAAGAAATTTATCCAAAATATGGATGGGTTGAGCAAAGCCCAAATGAAATAATAGAATCCGTAAAAAAAACTATTTTTAAATCACTGCATCTAAGTAATTTAAAAATAGAAAATATTTCCTCTATAGGAATAAGTAATCAACGTGAAAGTGTCGTTTTTTGGGATAAAAAAACAAAATTAAGTTTATGCAATATGATTAGTTGGCAATGTCTAAGAGGTTTGGATTTTTGCAATAGTATTAAAAATTCTACTATTGAAACATTAATAAATAATGCCACAGGATTAAAAGCAGATCCATACTTCTCTTTTTCAAAAATAATTTGGGCTTTAAAAAATAATAAAAACTTAACTAATGCACTAGAAAATAACAATTTAGCAATTGGGACTATAGACTCTTGGATAATGTTTAATATTTTAGAAAACAATCCACATATTACTGACATTACCAATGCCTCTAGAACAGGCTTGTTTAATACTTTTGAAGAAAAATGGGATATAGAAATACTAAATAAATTAAATATAAATAAAGAAATTTTACCAAAAGTGCTTTCCAGTGATGATGATTTTGGTAATATCAATAAAGAATTTTTTGGTGCAAATATACCAGTAAATTCTGTTCTTGGAGACCAACATTCTTCATTGTACGCACATAAAAACAATGATAATTTTGAAATCAAATGCACTTATGGCACAGGTGGGTTTTTATTAATTAATACAGGATATGAAAGATTTAAATATAATAATAATTTTTTATCTACAATAGCTTATAAAAAAAATAAAAAAACTACCTATGCTTTAGAGGGAAGCATATTGTCTGCTGGCTCAGTTTTAGAATGGATGAAATCAATTAATATAATTGATAATTTTGAATCTATAGAAGAAAATTTATTAAATACAGAATTTAACGAATTAATGTTTATTCCTGCTTTAAATGGTTTAGGTGCTCCATATTGGAACGGAAATATTAGAGCTAGTTTAGAAAATATAACTAATGAAACAACTAAAAATCATATTCTTAGGTCTGCTTTAGAATCAATTGCATTTTCAACAAAATCAATCCTCCAGACAATAGAAAAAACTATAAATATTAAAATTAAAACTTTAAAAATCGATGGAGGAATGTCTAAAAGTGCTTTTTTTTCATCATTTCTGTCAGATTTACTAGGAATAAAAATAATGGTAGCTAAAAATTCTGAAATGACTTCTATGGGAGTAGCTAAACTTTCATTAGAAAGAAATTTAAAAAAAATAAATCTAAATAATATATATATAGAACATATCCCTGTAAAAAGAAATTTTAAAAAATATAACGAAAAATTTTTAAAATGGGAAAAATTAATAGAAACTAAAATAAAGGAATAAAAATGTATATTGGAACACAAGTTGCACCGCGCAATGAAAGTGATTTGCAAGTATGGGCTCAATTAGGAGTAAACAATATTTGTGCAGATCCGTTTTTAGAAGACAATAAGGGAAATTATTTATCTATAAATCCTCATAAATGGACTGTTGAAATTTTGGAAAAGCACATAGAAAAACTAGAAAGATTTGGATTAACTTTAGATATGGTACAAATACCTTTAAGCTCTAGGCCATTAGAAGAATCTCAAAGTCCAAATATAATGCTTGGTAAATCACCTGAAAGAGATAAAGAGATAGACTCCATACTAAATATATTATCAATATGCTCTAAAGTAGGAATTCCTTGCGTAAAATATAATATGAACATTATAGGAATTCCAAGATCTGAAAGTGAAGGAGGGAGAGGAGGATCAACTAACTCAACATTTAGGTGGAATAAAATAGATCAACACGTAAAACCAAGCATAGCTGGTATTTTGGATTCTGATACAAATTGGGAAAGAATTGATTATTTTCTTAGTAAAGTTGTTCCTGTAGCTGAAGAACTAAAAGTAAGACTTGCTTGTCATCCACATGACCCATATACTCCAAATGGTTATAAAGGAGTAACCAGGGTTTTGGGTACAGTAGATGGTTTAAAAAAATTCATAAAATTAAATGAAAGTCCTTATCATGGTCTAAATTTTTGTCAGGGGACAATAACTGAAATGCTTGAAAATCCTGGTAAAGAGATTTTTGATGTTATTAAATATTTCGGTAAAAGAAAAAAAATATTTAATGTTCATTTTAGAAATATTTTAGGGAAAAGATTAGATTTTATGGAAGTTTTTCCTGATGAAGGTTCTATAGACATGCTTAAAGCGTTAAAAACTTACCAAGAAGTTGGATATGAATATATGCTTATGCCCGACCATGTTCCAAATATTTCTGGCGAAAATTCATCAGGGGTAGCTTTCGCTTACTGCTATGGTTACATCACAGCCGCGTTACAGGGAATAAATGAAAAAAGAGAAATCCCATGGGTGAGAAAGAAATAGAAAATAGTGCGATATAGTATCGTTATAAATACATAAACTTATGTCATTTATTTTAATAATTCAGGTATAAGATTACTCAAATTGCTTCGTTGGTCATATGCAAAAGCCAATTGAAGTAGCGAAAGATCATCATGTAGTCCACCTGTGAGCATTGCTCCAACTGGAATATCACTCTCACCAAATCCTGCGGGAAGACTCATTGAAGGATGCCCACTAATATTAAATGGAGCAGTAAAGCATGCATTTATACCCCGCGAATGCTCATGGGGTAAACGTGATCGCTCAGCTGTTGCGAAAGGTGAAGTAGGTGTAGCTATAGCTTTAAGGTTGTTTTCTGAGAGCATATCAGAAAAGTAATTTTTGAACGCTCTGCCGATTTCAGCAGCATTAAGCATATCATTTGCAGATAGAAAAGCTCCCTGAAGTAAATAAACACGGGTGATTTTCCCATAATCTTCCCAATTAGATCTCAATGTTTTTTGATGTCGTTGATAAGCTTCAGAATTTAATTGAATAAAGTTTGCTGTTCGAGCCTCTAGCATCCCACGAAGATCTATTTCAACTAATTCACAACCTAACTCTTCAAGTATGAGTAAAAATTTATCATATGCTTCTTTAACTTCTGGTTCATTTGGTGCAGAGTTTACGAATTTATAAGGAACTCCGATTCTCCAACCAGAAATGTCTGTTTTGATCATATTTGTATATTTAGGTATTTTTTGGGGCCAACTCATATCATCTTTAGGTTCATACCCAGCCATTGCTTCTAGCATCATAGCCACATCTATAGCAGTTCTACATAACGGTGATATCTCACTATGTTGATTGTGATCCATGCCAAATCTACTAACAAGTCCATGCGTAGGCTTAATACTATATAGATTATTTGCTCCTGCAGGTAGCCTTGCGCTACCACCTCCATCAGTACCTAAAGCAGCTCCCACCATTCGAGCTGCTGTTGCTGCTCCCGATCCACTACTTGATCCTACTGACATTCGATCAGTATTCCAAGGTGACCATGGAGGTGCAATTAGGTCCAATTCTGATGGTCTCGACCAACCAAATTCATTTAAATTAGTCTTACCAATGATGATTGCGCCCGCATTCCGTAATTTCTTGATTACAGATGCATCATTATTTGGGATCCATTTTTCTAATAATCGTGAATTATTAGTCGTTTTCAAATTCTTTGTAGGTATTGAGTCTTTTATTCCTAAAATCACTCCTGCAAGAGGCCCAAGGACTTCTCCTTTTAAACGTAATTTGTCTAGTTTTCTTGCTTGTTCTAAGGCTCCTTTAGAATCAATTGTAATAAAAGAATTAAGCCTTGGATTTAAGGAATTGATAAGATTAAGATGTGCTTTTACATTTTCTTCTGCAGATACTGCCCCATTATGAATCAAATTTACTTGTTCACTTAAAGGTAAAAAATTAAATGATTCAACCATTATTTTCACCATCAACACTTGAAGACATATTGGTAAAGTCAATTTCTCTACCAAAAGGTTGAATCAAATTTTCCATTAGTTCTGTTGAAATATCTAGTCCTTTTAGAAGTTCTTTTAACTGCTCAATATCTTCGTTAGTTACAGCTGCAAAATTTCTAACTTTTGCAGCAAATTTTTCATCATTTACAAAATCCATAATGGAGAATATTTTTTACTTTGTATTATTAACTAAGGCGCAGGTTGAATAAGCTCTATTCTAATTCCTCCAGGGGCCCCTATAAATCCAATTTTTCTTCCATCTGGCTGAGGAAGTGGTCCTTCTTTATGTACTGCTCCTAGTGCGACAAGCCTCTCAATATCTTTTTCAATATCATCTGTATCAAACCCAAAATGCTCTAATCCGTAATGAGCATCATCATCAGCAGCTCCAAGTGCTTCATTTGTTCTTTCACTTGAAATATTTATTGCTAAACCACCTTCTGTTTGAGTTATTATAAAAGTATCTCCAACAGGTCGAACAGTTTCTGAAATAATTTTTACATTAAATGCTTTTACGAACCATTCTGCTGTGATTTTAGGATCTTTAGATTTTAAGTGAATATGATTTACATTGTAAGGCATAGTTTTCTCCCTAATTAGTTCTATATAAATTTTCTTGCTTTACAGATTCTATAACATCTAGTACCCAAGGACCTCGTTTTTCAAGTGAAATTTGTAATTTATTATTTTTGTAAACCTCTATTTCCCTTTCACCATCTAAAGCTACTGTTCCTATATAGTCATTTATATTAATATTCTTATCAAAAGAAAAAAGTTCCCATTTTTTTATTGTAAAATCAGAAATTAAACCAGGAGCAATAGGAGCATAAATTTTTTCTCCTGGCTCTCCAAAATGTATTTTAAGAGCATTATTTTTAGGTATTTTGGTAATTTTAGAACCTATAGATGAAAGACCTATAGAGATAGGATTAGACTGAGTAAGATAAAGCTGATCTATAACAGCTGGGTCCCAAATAGCTTTTGAGCCTACAAAATTTTGGTTACTTATAGCCAAATCTATCAAGGCTATATCTTTTTTTTCTTTGTCAATAATTATTTTTAAAAATGGGTATTGCTTGATTAGAAATTTAAAATTATTTTTATTTTTAATATAAAAACCTGCTGCTAATCCAGCTATCGTAGGGTCAATAATAATTGGAAAGGCATTATTTGTACCTGTAGATATTGGAATTATAGGTATATTCCCAATATTTTTAGCAACTAGCCTATTTGTGCCATCTCCACCTAAAACAAGCACGCAATCACATTTTAATTTATTGATTAGTTTTGAAGCATAAAGAGTTTGTTCAGGTCCATCATAATGTTTTGTATCTAAAAATGTAGAGTTTATTTGGTCTTTAAACTCAGCTATAGATGGCCGAAAAAGGCCAGACCTATCAGGCATAAAATAAAAGTTTTTAATACCTTTATGAACCATCCCTCTAATGAATCTAATAATAATATTAGCTTTTTCTTGGTTTGAAATAATTCTTCCAGAAGCTACCAGCCTTCTAATATCTTTACCTGCTGATGGGTTAGCAATTATTCCTACTTTTAACAAAATTAAGTGCTTTCTATATTTTTTACTAAAGAATCAAGGAAATTAGATGCAGGAACTCCATCTAAAGCCCTATGGTCAAAAGTTAATGATAAAAATATTATATTTTTCTTGATTATTTGATTATTTTCATCTAAGTCTATTATTTTTGAAGTTTTACCTAAGCCAAGTATTGAAACTTCAGGTGGATTAATAATTGGATTAAAATATTCAACATTAAAAGATGACAGATTAGAAATAGTAAACGTGGATCCAGTAATTTCATTTGGCAATAACTGATTTTCTTTTATCTTTTTAGAAAAACCTCTAATTTCTTTACTTATTTCTAAATTGTTTTTAGTTTCTGTATTATTTATTACAGGAACTACTAATCCTTCTTTAACAGCCATTGCAACTCCAATATTAATATTTTTCCAAATATTTAAAGAATTGTTTAAATAATGAGAGTTGAGTCTAATGTGTTTTTCTAAAGTATTAGAAACTATTTTTACCAATAAGTCGTTAATTTGAGGTCTAATTTTTTCTTTTCTCCATTCAGATATTAAATCTTTTTGAAGCTTTAGCAAATTATCAACACATGCTGTTGTATTTAAAGTTACTTGAGGGTTTTGTGAACTTTCGTACATTCTATCCGCAATAATTTGCCTTATTCCTGTATTAGGAATAGATTCTCTTAAAATTAAAGAGTCGCTAGTTTTAATTGGTTTGGAAGTTTCTTGATATGATTTAACATCTTCCTCTGTAATTCGACCCGAAGGACCCGTTCCTGTTATATTCACAAGTTCTATATTTAAATTTTTTGCTAAATTTCTAGCTCTTGGAGAAGCAATGAATTTAGCTTCAGATTTATTTGAACTAGAACTAGAAGATATTAAATTTTCTTTATCTTCTTCATTTTTATTCCGTGTGGGAGGAGGGATATCTTCAATTTTTTCACCATCATGTAAAATTATACCCAGAACAGTACCCACAGGAACCAATGTTCCTTCTTCAATATCTATTCTACCTAATTTTCCAGTTTCGGAAGCTTCAACTGCAGCATTTACTTTTGTTGATTCTATTTCTACAAGTTCATCGCCTTTGACAACATCATCTCCTATTGATTTAAGCCATTTAATCACTGTACCGTCATTCATATTCATTCCCCATTGGGGAAGTTTAATTTCTTTAGGCATAACTGTCCTCTTCTTTAGTTAATTTATTAGATAGTTCTGTAAAATTATTAACAATCAAATCCGGCTTTAACATTTCGTGACATTCTTCGTAAGGTAAATCATATCTATTTATATAAACAGCTTTCATTCCGCAACTTTTAGCTCCTAATGTATCAAAAGAGTTGGCAGAAACCATCATTATTTCTGAAAGTGGACACCTAGTAATTAAAGATGTTTTTCTGTAGACTCCTGAATAAGGTTTAAAGGCACCTACTTCTTCTACAGAAATAATATTATCAAAGTTAAATTTAATTCTATTTTTAGCCAAATGTTTCAAAAATATATCTTCCCCATTTGATAAAGCAATGAGTTTAAATTTATTAGACAATAAATTTAAAGCATCTAAAACTTCAGAAAAAGGAATTAAATTTTGCCAATTCTCGTCCCACAGACTTAAATCTAATTCACTTGGCTCCATATTAAATTTTCTAGCAGTATACTTAAATGCATTTTTAACAGTTTTTAAATATCCACTATGGCCAAGGTCTAAAATATTATCTTGATATTGCTCAATTCTTTGCCTGTGCCTCAAAAAAGCCCAAAATTGTGAAGGGGTTACAGATGAATTATTATTTTTTATAATATTAATTATTGAACCCTTTGTACTTTTTTCTAAATCTAGCACTGTTCCGAAAAGATCAAATGCAAGGGCTTTAATCATGAACTTACTCCATTGTTTTTTTAACTGCTGTTGAAATTTTATCTATATTAGGATATACCAATTTTTCTAAACTTGGAGAGTAAGGAATATGTACCTGTTCAGATGCTACTTTAATAATTGGGGACTGTAAAAACCAAAAGCCCTCTTCAGCAACTATAGAAGAAATCTCTGAAGCAGCGGAACATACTTTATGCGCAGGGTCTGCAATAACAAGCCGTCCTGTTTTTTCAACAGAAGATAAAATAGATTGTTTATCCAAAGGAACTAAAGTTCTAGGATTTATAACTTCGCAAGAAATTCCTTCTTTTTCAAGATTATTTGCTGCATCTAATGCAAGCTTTACTGAACCAGCAATTCCTACTATCGTGCAATCATTTCCTTCTTTTATTATTTCAGCTTTCCCAAACGGTATTTCATCATCATTGACCTCTCCTCTAGTTCCCATTAAATTAGTATCTTCAAAAATTATTACCGGGTCATCGTCTCTAACCGCAGTCTTAAGAAGTCCTTTTGCATCAGCAGAGGTAGCAGGAACTGCAATTTTAATTCCTGGCATATTCATAAACATTGGATAATTTCGATCTGAATGATGAGCTGCAGATCCTGCTCCATATGCCATAGAGGCTCTATAAACTACAGGAAGGGTGGCTTGACCTCCAAACATATATCTCATTTTGGCGGCTTGAGATATTAATTGGTCCATTGCTACCCACATAAAACTGGTAACTGTTTCTACTATGGGTCTCATGCCTACTAATGAAGCTCCAATAGCTGCTCCAAAAAAACCATTCTCTGACAATGGAGTGTCTAACACTCTTTCTCCTCCAAATTCTTTATATAAATTTTTAGTAGCTCCATAAATAGACAGCCTTATGTCTTCGCCCATAATAAAAACATTAGGGTCTCTTCTCATCTCTTCTGCTATAGCTTCATTAATAGCATCAGCAAATATTTTTTCCGTCATTAGTTCCTCCAATAATTTATGGTTTAGGTATAGGATTAGCCCACATGTCTTCAAACAGATCCTCTGGGCCAGGAAATGGACTATTACGAGCAAAATTCACTGCTTCTTCGATTTCTGCCTTAGAATTGATTTCTATTTCCTTGCAATCTGATTCAGAAAGTATTCCTCTTTCAATTAATTTTTTAGTATGAATATCTAGCGGATCTCTTTCTTTCCATTTATCAATTTCTGCTTGGTCTCGATATTCACCTCTACGAATCTTTCCTAGACCTAGTGAGTGCTCTTCAAATCTATAAGTCAAGCCTTCAATCAACGTTGGCCCTTCTCCATTTCTTGCTCTTTTTACAGCTTCTTCAGTTGCTTCATACATAGCTTCAACGTTTTGACCGTCAACTAAAATTCCTGGCATATTATAAGCAACAGCTCTATCAGAAACATTATCAACAGCTACAGAATTCTCATAAGAATTCGTTATGGCATATTGATTGTTTTCACAAACAAATATAACAGGTAGTTTCCAAATCGAGGCAAGATTCATAGATTCATGACAAGCTCCTTGATTTGAAGCTCCATCTCCAAAAAAAACTACAGAAACAAAATCTTTTTTTCTCATTTTTGAAGCTAATCCTGCACCTGTAGCAACAGGAACTGAAGATCCAACTATCCCAGATTCTCCCAGTATACCGACAGAAAAGTCTGCTAAGTGCATTGATCCTCCTTTGCCTTTACAATAACCGTCGACTCTTCCATAAATCTCAGCCATTGCTTTTTTTATACTCCCTCCTTTGGCAAGAGGGTGTCCGTGTGATCTGTGATTACCTGCGATATAATCAGAATCTTTTAATGCCAAACAAACTCCTACGGCAACAGCTTCTTCTCCAATATAAGGATGTGCGGGTCCTACAAACTCTCCACCTTCATGAACTTCAATGACTTTTTCTTCAAAGTTTCTGATTGTCCACATTCTTTCAAGCATTAATCTTTGAATCTCTTTTGTTATTTCCATTATTTTGTTCCTAAAAAAAATTTAAATCTTGGGAAATATAATGACCTTGGGAAATAATAAAGTCAAGTTTATGAGCACATGTTTTCAAATAATCACAAAAATGTTTTTTTCACTTTAATTTGCAAAAATTCTACTCAATGTTTATATTTGATTTGTAATAATATATTATATAAACAAATCATTATAAATTTCTTAACTTTTAAAACGCGCGCGCGAGGGCGAGGTTATAGAGGAGAAAGTATAAAATTATGGCAAAAAAAAATATAAACACTAATCATAAAGGATCAGAAGATTACAGCGCCGAAGATATTACTGTAATGGAAGGATTAGAAGCTGTAAGAAAACGCCCTGGAATGTATATAGGTACAACTGGACTTGTTGGTGTTCAGCATTTAATTCATGAAATTGTAGACAATGGCGTTGATGAAGCAATGGCTGGATTTGCTTCTAAAATTACAATTATATTAAATGAAGATAAATCCGTTACGGTAATTGACGACGGAAGAGGAATTCCTGTTGATATACATAAAAAAACAGGAATGTCAGCTGTAGAAACTGTAATGACTACTTTACACGCAGGTGGAAAATTTGGAGGAAAAGGTTATCAAGTTTCAGGAGGGTTACATGGTGTAGGCGCATCAGTTGTAAACGCATTGTCTACATGGCTAAAAGTTGAAGTTAGACGAGATAACAAAGTATGGACCCAACAATATTCTCAAGGAAAATCAAATGGACCTTTAGATAACAGGCCACAAACAGAGGAAGACTTACAAGGAACTGGAACAACTGTAACTTGGTTGCCTGATAGTGAGATTTTCCCAGAAATAGATTACTCTTTTGAAGCTATTACTACAAGATTTAGAGAAATGGCTTATTTAAATCAAGGATTAAATATTCAATTTATTTCAAATTATCATGAAGAGCTATGGCCTCATAATCAAATTGCTTTTAAATTTGAAGGTGGAGTCCAAAGCTTTGTAAGAAATTTAAATAAAAAAAGATCTGCGATACATGAAAATATAATGTACGCTAATCAAGTAGTTGATGACATAGTTGTAGAAACAGCAATTCAATATAATGAATCATTTATAGATAACACTCTATCATTTGCAAATTGTATCCGGACTGCTGATGGAGGAACTCATGTAACTGGATTTAGATCTGCACTTACCAGAGTAATAAATGATTTTGGAAAAAAACAAGGTTATTTCAAAGAAGAGATTTCTTCTTTATCAGGAGAAGATGTTCGTGAAGGCCTTATGTGTGTAGTCTCAGTCAAAGTAAAAGACCCTCAATTTGAAGGCCAAACAAAAGGAAGATTAGGAAATCCTGAGGTAAAAGGAGCTGTAGAGCAAATTATAGGAAGAAGATTAAATGAATTCATTGAAGATAATCCAGAAGATGCAAAAAAAATAATGAATAAAGCATTAACTTCAGCAAGAGCAAGAGAAGCTGCAAAAAAAGCTAGAGACTTAATAATCAGAAAAAATGCTCTTGATGGAGGTTCTTTACCAGGAAAGTTAACTGATTGCTCAGAAAAAGATCCTTCAAAATCTGAATTATATATAGTTGAAGGAGAATCTGCAGGAGGATCTGCAAAGCAAGGTAGAGATAGAAACTTTCAAGCAATTTTACCCTTAAGAGGGAAAATATTAAATGTTGAAAAAGCTAGACCAGAAAAAATGTTACTTCATGAAGAAATTATCGCTTTAATCACAGCAATTGGAGCAGGGTTAGGAGAAGACTTCAATCATGAAAAGCTTAGGTATCATAGAGTTATAATTATGACCGACGCTGATGTTGATGGTGCGCATATTAGAACATTGCTTTTAACTTTCTTCTACAGAAATATGCCAGAACTTATTGGTGCAGGAAATCTTTATATAGCACAGCCTCCTTTATATAAAGTATCTAAAGGCCGAACTAGTAAATGGATTTATTCTGAAAATGATTTAAATAAATGGATTTCTGACAAAGTGTATAATAATTTTTCAATAATTCATACTGAAGATAAAAAAGAAATAAAAGGTACATCTATTGCAAAATTTATGACAAACATTAAATCTTTTACAGAATATAGTCACATCGCTAAAATATTAAACTTTAATGAAGAAGAATTTTTAAATTTAGCTTCTAAAAATAAAGACTTATTTGAGAATAAAGAAGAATTTAAAGAAGAAGAAATTATTCAACCAGAGTTATTTGAAACAGAATTATTAGAAGATGAAAATATTATAAGTGAAATTAATGAAAAGATAACTTCAAATAATCATCCTTCAATTATAAAAGCTCAAAAGATTTATCCTGAAATTAAAAAATACTTAAATGGAACTTTTTCTATAAAGAAAAATGATGAGGTAATTGAAGAAAATTTACACTGGAACAAAGTAATTTCAGCATTAGAAACAAATGGTGATAAAGCTGGTTTTAATATTCAAAGATATAAAGGGCTAGGAGAAATGAATCCTGATCAATTATGGAACACTACAATGGATCCAGAAAACAGGGTTATGCTTCAAGTCTCTGCAGAAGATAGCATTGCCGCAGATGATATATTTAGAACATTAATGGGAGACGATGTTGAACCTAGAAGAAATTTTATAAATACAAATGCATTAGAAGTAAAAAATTTAGATATTTAATTTTTTTACTTTTTTTACTTTTTTATCAAAAAAATGAGTCTTAGAAGTTTTTTTGTTATTTTTTTCTGAAACTTGATTCATTGCATTTACTCCTTCATGGTTTAACCCAATCATATTCCCTAAAGCAACGTACAATACATCAGCTGCTTCTCTACAAAGAAGGGTTTCAGATTTATCTTCATCACTCTTATTAAATTCAGCGGATAGTTCTTTAATTTCTTCCATCATTAATTCTTCTCTTTCCTGTATGGATAAATAATAAGACTTAGATGTATTTAAAAGATCCCACCTAGAATGAAAATCATAAACACTTTTTGCTATTTTAATAACAGAGTTAACAAAACTCTCTCTATTTATTACTTCTTTCAAACAAAATCTCCATTGGAATTTATTTCAAAAATTGAAGAGTATTTATAGCCAAGTTCTGCTAATTTTTTAGAACCCCCTAATTTTCTATCTAAAATACTCAATACAATTTTTACTTCACAATTAGTACTTTTCAGAATTTCAAGAGAATTTATTAAAGAACCTCCAGTCGAAACAGTATCATCTATAACTATAATTGAAGAATTAGGTTTAAAATTTCCTTCTATTTGTTTTTGTAACCCATGATTTTTTTTATCTGATCTAATAAAAAATCCTCCCAATGGAGTTTTTTTTGTGTATGAAGCAAAAACAGTTGAACCTATCAAGGGCACAGCCGCAACTGCTGGTCCACCTATAAATTTCACATTAAGTTCCGCGGCTTTAGATAGTATCCAATTACTTATTATATTTGAGCATTCAGGATCTAAAGATAAAAGCCTTCCATCAAAATAAAAATTTGATTTCATTCCACTTGCTAAGGTAAAATCACCATATTCAAGAGCTTTTAATTCTATAGCTCTATCTAATAATTTTTTTTTATTGACTTTATTCATGTTTATATAAATTATTATCTGTTATATATTTTTGAATTTCCATTGGAGTATCTAATAAAATAGATTCTTTTTTTCTAATTTTTTTCCTTATATTTGACGAACTAATGCTTGATAATTTTGCAACAGGAAAAATATTTTTCTCTTTGATATAATTTTTTTGGTCACGCTCAATAAGTATAAATTTATATTTATTAATAAGAAATTCAGATTTTTTCCATAATGAAATTTCATCATAAGCATCAGTACCTAAAATAATATAACTAATGGAAAATTCAGATTTGTTTTTTTCAAGGTAGTTTAAAGTTTCAAAGGTATAACTAGGCGAAGTTTTTTTTATTTCGTAGTCAATTATTTCAATTAGGTGACTGCGGGCTCCTAGCTTACACATATCAAATCTCTGCGCAGGTGTAGTTTTAGGGAGAATAGGCTTCATATACTGATTACCAGCTGGAACTAAAAATATTTTATCTATATTAAAATTTTCTAAAACATAATCAATTATTTTTAAATGGCCATTATGAAAAGGATCAAAAGTTCCACCAAATATTGCAGCTTTTTTCTTACTCTTCCCATGTAAATTCATAATCACTTACCTTTAACAAGTTTCCCCTTTTAATACCCATATTAATTAAATCCTCTGAAATCTTAGATGATTTTAATTTAAATTGATATTGAACTAAAGTTTTCCAATTAGTTAAATCAGAACCTTCAGCCAATTGTATAAATTGTTTATCGTTTATAATAAACACTTCTTTATTTTTTATAATTCTTTGTTTAGGTTTATTTTCCAAATTTAAAGTAGGTATATCTTCAATTTCATTAGGTGATGAATAATTTTTTAAATTACTTAATATTGAGTTTAAAAATAAATCTATATCATCTTCTTCTAAATCTGATAAAAAATAAATCTCATTTTTAAATTTAGGAATTTTTTTTTCTATTTCTTTTTTAAAAGTATTTATTTCACTATGATTTACTTTGTCTGATTTAGAAATTAAAATCATTATTTTTTTTTCAAGTAAAGTTTTATTAAAATCGTATAATATTTTTTCTAATTTTTGAATTTCACCAATAATATCCATTTCAATATCAATAATAAATGAAAGAATTTTAGTATTTTGAAGATGTTTTAAATAATTATTCCCTGAAATATAGTTCTTATTTAAATTTTGAATTATTCCTGGTAATTCAACAAATATAATATTTTGGAAATTTTTTTTTGTAACAGCAATTATAGGTTCTTTAGTGGTAAATAAATAATCAGATATTTGTGGTTTCGCATTGGAAATTTTCTTTATAAGAGTAGATTTTCCAACATTAGGAGGACCAATAAGGCAGCAATCAGATTGTATCCTTAGATCAAGTTCTAAATCTACAGGTTCTAAACTTTCTCCTGCTTCAGCTAATAATGGTTCTTTATTTTTAGAAGAAGCAAAATTAACATTTCCTCTTCCTCCTCTTCCTCCTTTAATAATTTCAATCAAATTACTAGATTCAGACATTATGGCAATTAAAGTTTTTGATTTTAAAGTTTTTTCCCAAATATAAGTTCCTTCAGGAACACTTAAAATCAAATCTTCTCCATTAATTCCAGATTTATTTTGACTACTACCATTTCCTCCATCTTTTGCGGAAAAACTCTTTTTAAAATTAAAATATTTTAAGTCACTAATATTTGAATCTTTTTTTATCCAAATACTGCCACCATTTCCTCCATTTCCTCCGTCAGGTCCACCTCTAGAGTTTTTTGAGTCTTGATTAAAACTAATAATTCCTTTTCCACCATCACCAGATTTAATATTTATTATTACTTTATCTAAAAACATATTTATATATATATATAACAATAATAGTTAAGTATGTTCATATTGTTAATAAGCGAACTTGTCTAAGTGCATTTTTTTTGTTCATAATTGTTTATTTATATGTTCAAGAAATAGAATAAAATAAAATAAATTACTAATTTAAAATAGATTTTTCTATTTCTTGCTTTAATTCAACATCTTTCGACAAAAGATCTTTAATTTTGTTTACAGAATATATTATCGTTGAATGGTTTCTATCTCCTAAGACAATGCCTGCTTGAGATGTGTTAAAGTTAGATTTTTCTATAAGAAGATACGCTGCTATTTGTCTTGCTAAATTAGTTTTTTTATCATTTTTTCTTCCTATTAAATCTTTTTCTTCAATACCGAACATATATTTTATGAGAGCAAAGATTTTTTCTTTAGTTATGTTTATATCTTTTATATTTTCTAATTTATAATCTTCTAAAATATTAATAATCATTTTTTCGGTAATATTGGTGTTTAATAGTTCAGAATGAGCAATAAGTGATTTAATAATTCCTTCTATTTCACTAAAAGAAGCAAATTTTTTATTACTAATAAATTCTATTAAATCGTCACTAATACTAATATTATTTTTTTTGAAAGATTTATTAATATATTTTTTTGAAGCTTCCTTATCAGGAGCTTGAATTTTAACAATTAATCCTGATTTAAGTATAGAAATCAATCTATTTGATACATTAATTTTTGAAGGGTGATTATAAGAAGTTACCACTATTTGTTTACCAGAAATATATAGTTGATTTATTATGTGAATTAATATTTCCACAGTTTGTTTTTTTCCTGAGAAGAAATCAATATCATCTAAAATAAAAACATCAGACTCTCGGTATTTATTCATTATTTTAGGGGTGTTTGTTTTTATTGATTTAACAAAATCATTTGTAAAGGATTCTCCGGTTACTGATATAACATTTAATCCTTTTGTTTTTAAGGTTTTAGCTATAGATTGTATTAAATGAGTTTTTCCTAAGCCCCATTCGCTATAAATATATAGTGGGTTATATAAACTACCTGGGCTTTCACAGACTTTTTTTGCAGCAGCATAAGCTAGAAAATTTGAACTGCCTGTCATAAATGAACTAAAATCAAATTTAGGGTTTATCCAACTTCCTTTAATATTACCTATTTTTACTTTAGTTTCGTTATTATCTATCGCACCGTTTAAAATATATTTAGTCTCAAATATCTGCTCACTAGTTTGAGATAAAGCATCTTTTATAGTTTCATTTAAACGCTGAGACAGCATTTCGATTGCAAAAATACTTTCACAGGAAATAGTTAATATGTTTTCTTCAATATTAACTCCCTCAGTGTTTATAAACCAAGTTTTATACGTACTTTCAGGTATTACCATTTGTAGGTAACCTAAAGCAGCAGACCAGATCTTTTTTGCTACAAGACTATCCAGCTTAATCTCCTTATTAAAAAATTAAATAGAAATATTAATTATTGCGACAATCTGTATCTGCGACGAAGCATTTAATGAAAAAAAATTTATAAAATAAAAAGCTAATCAAAAAATTAGATTAATGTTCGCGTATAAAATAATTATCACATTTATAATTTTAAAAAAGGTCCAAAAACAAAAAAAATAGCCCAAATTATATGAAAATTATTATAATTATTTTAAAAAAAATCAATAACCTATTTAGTTTTAAATTTTTGAGACATTAACGCCCTTATAATAAAGAAAAGAAACAAAATTTTGTTTAGGTAAATTATGAAAATAATTTTTTTTGGGACTCCATCTCCTTGTCTTTATATTTTAAAATCAATCAATGAAAAATTTAATATATCTGCCGTAGTTTCAAAAAATACTCCAGATAATACTAAAAGAAGAAATTTTGTAAAATCAAATCTTTATAGATTTGCTTTAAATGAAAAAATTCCTTTTTATGAACCAAATAAAATTGATGAATCGTTTATTAATGCTATTAAAAAATATAATCCTGATTTATTTTTAGTATGTGCCTATGGAAAAATTTTACCTAAAAGTTTTATAAATATTCCTAAATATGGAACTTTAAATATCCATCCATCTTTATTACCTAAATACAGAGGCCCTTCACCAATTCAAAATACTATTATTAGTTTAGATAGCATAACAGGGTATTCAATAATTAAAATGGATGAAAATATTGATTCAGGAGATATCTTATATAAAAGTAATCCTATTATTCTAAATAAAAATGAAAAATACTTAGATTTAATGAATTTGTTATTTAAAGAATGCTCATTAAAAATAAACTCTGTAATTAATAAATTTATAGAGAATAAAATTATTCTTGAAAAACAAATTGATTCTAATGCAACATTTACGAGACTTATTACAAAAAAAGATGGATTGATTAGTTGGAATGAATCTTCAGATATAATAGAGGCTAAATTTAGAGCATTTCATGATTGGCCTCAGGTATATTCTTATCATAATAATAAAAGATTTAAAATTTTAAAATTAGAAAAAACAAATATATCTTCTCTTAAACCAGGTTCTATTTCAAAATTAAATAATTTTATTCATGTTGATTCAAGTTCAAACAAAATTAAATTATTATCAATTAAATTAGATGGAAAAAAAGAAATTGATCCATTAGCTTATTTTGGAAATTTTGATTCTTCGAAAACTATTTTATCTCAATAAATTTTACTTATTTTGATATCCTAAAACCAAGGATAAAATTATTATGAATAATAAAAAAATTAATAAACCTTCTTCAACAGGTAGATTTGGAAAATTTGGCGGCAAATTTGTTCCTGAAACACTGATGTCTTCATTAGAAGAAATTGAAGCTGCTTTTGAAAAATATTCCAAAGATAAATCATTTCTTGAAGAATTATCAATGTTACAAAATGATTTTATTGGACGACCTACTCCATTGTATTTTGCTAAAAACTTATCTAAAAAACTGCAACAAAAAATTTGGATAAAAAGAGAAGATTTAGCTCACACAGGAGCTCACAAAATAAACAATGCTATTGGACAAGCTTTACTAGCAAAAAGACTTGGGAAAAAAAGAATAATTGCAGAAACAGGAGCAGGGCAACATGGTGTAGCTACTGCTACAGCTTGTGCAATGCTTAATTTAGAATGCATAGTCTATATGGGAGAAGAAGACATTAAAAGACAAGCTCCAAATATCTATAGAATGGAAATGTTAGGAGCCAAAGTAATCCCTGTTACTTCTGGTTCTAAAACACTAAAAGATGCAGTCAATGAAGCTATAAGAGATTGGGTTACTAATGTAGAAAGCTCATATTACATAATAGGAAGTGCTGTAGGGCCACATCCATATCCTTACATTGTAAGAGAATTTCAATCTATAATTGGGATTGAATCTAGAATACAAATTATAGAAAAAACAGGAAAATTGCCGGATTATGTTTTAGCTTGTGTTGGTGGTGGGTCAAATGCAATTGGTATATTTTCTGGGTTTATAGATGACGAAAATGTTTCTTTAATAGGAGTAGAAGCAAGCGGTGAAGGAGTAGAAACAGGAAAACATGCAGCAACCCTTACTAAAGGTACTCCTGGGATACTCCATGGGTCATTAAGCTATGTTCTACAGGATGATTTTGGTCAGATTCAAGAAGCACATTCAATATCTGCAGGTCTTGATTACCCTGGAGTTGGGCCAGAGCACTCAAATTTAAAAGATACAGAAAGAGCACAATATTATTCAGCAACTGATAAAAAAGCTCTTGAAGGTTTTAAACTGATGTCCATAGAAGAAGGTATTATTCCTGCATTAGAACCAGCTCATGCACTTGGTTTTTTAATTGACTGGTCCAAAGAAATTCCTAAGGATAAAACCATTCTTTTTTTGCTTTCTGGCAGAGGAGATAAAGATATGGAAACGGTATCTAAAAAAATGGCAACTTTATAATTTTTTAGTATAATCTTTATAAAATATTAACTAGATAGAAAAAAATGAACGGACCTATTGAAGGAATAACTGTTGTTGAATTTGGAAATTTTGTTGCAGGCCCTACAGCAGGGCAATTATTAGCAGATCTTGGAGCTAATGTTATAAAAATTGAACCTCCAATGGGAGAACCTTGGCGACATTCTTCAGCTGATACTCCTAAAAATGAACCTGGGGAAAGCAGATTGTTTATAGCTTTAAACAGAGGTAAAAAAAGTGTTTGTATTGATTTAAAATCTGAAGAAGGGCAAAAAATTTGTCACGATATAATCTCCAAAGCAGATGCAGTAATTTCAAATAATAGAACTTCAACTTCAGAAAAATTAAAATATGATTGGAATTCCTTATCTAAAGTTAATCCAAAATTAGTATATTGTGAATCAACGGCTTATGGACCTTTGGGTGCTAAGTCTACTGAGCCTGGATTTGATTTAATCATGCAAGCATATACAGGAATAATGTCTACGGAAAATAAAATATATCATGGAGCCCCTCAGGCAGTTAAATCATCATCATATATAGATTATTCTACTGGCTATGCAATGGCATTAGGGGTTGTTTCAGGAGTTTTACAAGCAAGATCAACAGGTAAGGGCTTATTGTTACAAACAAGCTTATTAGCTCAAGCATTGTCAATGCAAGCAATGCAAATAGTTGAAGTTGAAGACGCTTTAAGTGTAGGCCAAAAATGGATGAAAGTTGAAAAAGATAAATTATTTGAAAATAAGATACCATTCGAAGAAATACAAAATGACTATTCTACACAAGGTGGAGCTCCTCCAATTGCTCAATATTATCGAGCGTATAAAACAAAAAATGGAGCATTGGCACTAGGATGTCTTGCTATTCATGCTAGAAAAAAAATTAGTAACTTATTTGAAATCGAAGATGTAAGATTTGATTTATCAAGAAAATTTTCTTTAGAAGAATTATTTAATATAGGAAAAGATTTTGAATCAAAAATGGAATTAGTATTTTTGAAAAAAAACACTAATGATTGGATTACATATTTACGATCTCATGATATTCCCTGTGAGCCTATGCAATTTACTGAAGAACTAATAGAAAACAAACAAGCTATCGACAATGGATATATAATTGAGCTCAACCATGGCACAGGTAGTAAGGTGAAGTCTAGCGGGCCTGTTTTTAATGTTTCTACAGGAAATGCTAAACTTAATTCAGCTCCTTTATTAGGAGAAAACACATCAGAAGTTCTTCTTTCTATAGGTTATAAAGAAGAACAAGTGAATGATTTATTATCAAGAGGGGTTATTGGAAAAAACCTTTAATACTACTTAATAATTGCTTAGAAAAATAGAAAATATAGCTTTTGTAGTTAAGAATGTTCTATATATTTTAGGAATTTTCTTTTCTTTGTTTTTATTTCTTAACTCTAGTTTTAACTGAGATATACGATCCAATTACAACTAAAATAGTTGCAAAAATTAATTCTAAGCCAGGCGTTTCTCCTAAGATAATCCAGGCTAAAAAAACTCCTGAAACAGGCTGTGAAAGCGAAATAATAGTTATTCGTGATGGTAAATATTTTTTTAGCAACCAAGTTTGTCCAATAAAGCCAAATCCAGCTATGATAATGCCTTGATAAAATAATGCAATAATTAAGTTATAAGTAAAATTATACGATTCATTTTCAAAAAATAATGAACAAATAAAAAATGTTAAAATTCCTACAATTGCTTGAGAAAGAAGTATTTTGATTTGTTCAATTCCCTGAGCTATTTGTGATATATATATTTGCCTTGCCCCCAATAACATGGCTGAAGTAAGCATTAGCAAATCTCCTAAGAGATAATTATTTACAGAATTTGAAATAGATTCCCAAAATAAAATAATAATTCCTGTATATGCAATAAACATTCCCAAAGATTTAAATTTAGAAAGTTTATCATTTGGTACAAAAAAATGAGAAAAAATAGAAGACCACAATGGAAATGTAGATATCATAATGACACCATGTCCTCCGGTTGTGTAATTTTGTCCAATATTCATAAAGCCTAATTGAATAGAAAACAATAAACCCACGCCTATTAATGGAGCGATGTCTGATTTTCTAATAAATATTTTCTCTTTGTTATATATTGCCCAAGCAATTGCAACTAATCCTCCTAATATAAATCTCATCCAACCGAGTCTTAATGGAGGTGCGTCTTCAAGTCCTATTTTGATTGATATTGGATTACCTGACCATAGAAAAGATAGTATAAAAGCAAGCAAAACACCCTTTTTATCAGGACTTATTCGTTTTTCTGTTTTTTTTGTCATAGAAAATATGTAATAGATATTCTGTATTTTTTCAAATCATAAAGGTATATTTGAATAAATACAGAAATAAAAAGGGTGTTTTTAAATAAATGAATAAAATAGTAACATTTGGAGAAATTCTACTACGACTCACAACATTAAATAAAGAAAGATTTTCTCAATCAAAAAACTTTGAAATAAGCTATGCTGGCAGTGAATGTAACGTTGCTGTTTCTCTGTCGCATTTCAATCAAAAGACTTACTTTATTTCGGCAGTTCCAGATAATCCAATAGGTCAAAGTTGTATAAACCATGTTAGGCAATTTGGAGTAAATACTGATTATATTGTAAAACAAGGAGAAAGATTAGCAGTTTATTATCTTGAAAATGGCGCATCAATGAGAGCTTCAAATATTGTCTATGATAGAAAAAACTCTTCCCTTTCTTTAATAACTCCTGATTGCTTTGATTGGGATGCAATATTTGAAGATTGTACTCTTTTTCATTTTTCAGGGATAACTCCATCTCTTTCAAAAAATGCAAAAGCTTTAACAGAATTTGCTGTATCTGAAGCAAAAAAAAGAGGAGTAAAAATATCTTGTGATTTGAACTACAGGTCAAATTTATGGACCCCAGAGGAAGCTCAAGAAACCATGATTCCTTTAATGGAAAAAGTTGATATTTTAATAGGAGGGAAAAAAGATCCTGAAATCATGCTTGGTGAAAAGGTTGAAAATGAAGAACAATACTCCTATGAAAAATTAATAACAGAGATGTCTAAAAAATATAATTTTTCTCAAGTAGGATTATCACTTAGAGAAAGTTTCTCAGCGGATCATAATGACTGGTCTGGTATATTTTATTCTGATAATAATGTTGTAAGGTCAAAAAAATATGAAATACAAATAGTTGATAGGGTCGGAGCAGGAGACGCTTTTTCTGCAGGTTTAATTTATGGAATTTTTAATAACTATACTAATCAAGAAACATTAGATTTTGCAATAGCAGGATCTGCATTAGCCCATACATTTCAAGGGGACTATAACTTGGCTACCATAGATGAAATTGAAGCTGTAGCAAGTGGAGATATAACAGGAAGAATTCGAAGATAATCTTAAATTTTTATTTTAATTAAACCCTTATACTGTATCATTTAAGTATGAATTTTTTTTTAAGAATTATCTTTATATTGCTTATAATTTTTTCTTTTTCAACTATTATGTTTCAGAATTCAATTTTTGCTCAAGGCGAAGGCCTTTCTGAGTATAAGCCTTTTTATGAGGAATCTAAAAATAATTACTTGATAAGTATTTTTATTTCCCCGGTAAGACCTGTTGTTGGTCAACAAATTTTTTCTGTAAAAGTTGTTGATGAATTGACAAATAAACCTGTTGAAAATTTGATAATTGAAGTTTTTGCTACACCTTTATTTGATGAAAAAAAACAATTCTCTCCTGCATTATCATCTTCAATAATGCCTGGTAATTATCAGGCAATTTTAAGATTAGAAAAACACGGATTTTGGATAATGGACTTTGAAATTTCAGGTCAAAATTTTGACTTTACAATATCAGAACAATTAGAGATTTTAGAAAGAAATCGAACTCTTAATAATAGTAGTTTTTCTTATTCGTTTTTAATAATTCAGGTACTATTTTTTGGTGGCCTAATTTATATATTTATTTCAGCAAGAAAAAAAAGAAAAAAAATTAATTTCTAAATTACTCTTGCCATTTTTTACCTCTTTTGCTTATTAGCTCTTGGTTTAAGGTTGCTCCTATTCCATTACCTTCTGGTATTATATATTTCCCATCGAAAATATTTTCATTAGGTAAAATTAAATCTTTTCTCCATTCAACTTCATCTACAGCATGTTCAAGAGGTAAATTAGAAAAAATTGATGATGTAATATGAGCAGATGTTAAAAGAGAAATAGGACCAGAAGGACAGTGCATAGAAATAGTTTGTTTAGGATTTTTTAAAGAATGAAAAAGTTTAATCACTTCTTGTGGTCCTCCACAAAATTTTACATCGGGCATTACAATATCTAAAATATCGTTATTTATTAATTTTTCAAATATTTTATACCCATATGCCTTTTCGGCTCCTGCTATATCAATTTTTGAATAATTTTTTATCAATCTAGTTTCTTCTTGGTATTTTTCTGGGTCTATAGGTTCTTCAAACCAACTCACCTGTCTGTCCAATAATTCATCATGTAAAATGTAACTTGACTCTAAGTCAAATCTAGAATGGCAATCAACATAAAGATTGGTATTGTTGCTGATGGATTCAGAAATACCTGAAATTCTATCTAACCCTAATTTAGCTTCATTTGGCAGACCGACATTATTTTCAAACGGACTTTTACATTCATCAAAAGGAGCACATTTAATTGTTTTAAAACCTCTTTTTTCAACTATCATTGCTTGTTTAGCAAAAGTACTAGGGGATCTTTCCAAAGGTCCATTATCATCTGGTAATAATGATCTGTTTATGTTTGCATATAAATCTATTTGATTACTTAATTGTTCTGAATTATTTAAAGAAAGATATTGATTAAGTTTTAAGCCAATTCTTTTGGATAAAAGATCTAAAAATGCGGATCTAATTCCGCTAATTGCTGTAGCAAGTTCTATATTTTGACTTGCTTCTTTTTCTTCAGCTTTAAAATATTCTAATAAATTTTCTTCGCTAATTAATTTTTCATTTCTTAGTCTGTTTGATAGTTTAGCAATAATTTTTTCAACTGATGAATTAATCTGTGTGTCTGTTATTTCAGATATTCCAGACATATTATCATCTGAAATAAATTCCATAAATTTCCAATTAGTATTAGCTCTTACATTTATTGAATAAAAATTTAATTCTTTTATTTTAAGCCAGTAGTTTTCCATATTTATTAATTCACCTTCTAGTAAATTGAAAATATTTACTAACAGAATTGCCACAATTGAATTTATTCAATGCTTAATCCTTTTTCCATGACAAAATAGGATTTCTTGCAGCTAATGCTTCATCTAATCTTTGTACAGGTAAATTTATAGGAGCATTTGTTATTTCTTCTGGATTTTTGCTCGATAGTTCACTTATCATTATCATGCAATCTATAAAGCTATCAATAGTTTCTTTTGATTCACTTTCTGTAGGTTCAATCATTAATGCTTCATCAACAATTAGTGGGAAATACATAGTTGGAGCATGAAAGCCTTCATCAAGTAGTTTTTTTGCTATATCTAATGCTTTTATTCCATTTTCTTTTTGTCTTGAAGCTGACAATACTGTTTCATGCATACAGTATCTAGTAGAGGTTAATTTATAATGAGACTTTAGTTTTTCTTGTATATAATTTGCATTTATGATTGCATTTTCAGAAATTTCTTTTAATCCTCCAGAACCGAGACTCCTTATATAGGTGTAAGCTCTTAGCAATATGCCAAATGATCCTAAAAATCCATTAAGTCTACCTATAGTATTTTCGGGTGTATAACTTATGAAACTTTCATTTTCTTTTTTTACATGAGGATACGGAAGAAATCTTTCTAGGTTTTTTGTGACCATTACCGGACCAGCTCCAGGACCACCTCCGCCATGTGGAGTAGAAAATGTTTTGTGTAAATTAGAGTGACAAATATCTATTCCTAAGTCGCCAAATTTAGCTATTCCTAATAATGCATTCAAATTTGCACCATCAGCATATACTAGTCCTCCATGATCATGAACAATTTTTGTGATTTCTAATATGTTTGGTTCAAATAGCCCTAAAGTTGAAGGTAATGTTAACATTAATACTGCAGTGTCTTTGCTTACTTTTTCTTTTAAATCTTCAATGTCTATATCACCTTCTGAAGTTGTTTTTATAGTAACTGCATTTAGACCAGCCATAGCGGCTGAGGCAGGGTTGGTTCCATGTGCAGAATCAGGAATAAGAGCTATGTTTTTATGATTGTTACCATTAAATTTATGATATTCCCTAGCTATTAATAATCCTGCATATTCGCCCTGTGCTCCAGCTAAAGGAGCTAATGAAACACTTTTCAGTCCAGTTATTTCTGCTAATTCATTTTGAAGATTATACATAACCTCAAGACAGCCTTGAACATTTTCATCAGTTTGATTAGGGTGAGAGCTGCTAAACCCTTCAAATGTTGATATTTGTTCATTTATTTTTGGATTATATTTCATAGTGCATGAGCCCAAAGGATAAAAATTGGTATCAATAGAAAAGTTTAAAGAGGATAAATTAGTAAAATACCTAATAAGATCCAATTGTGATACTTCGGGTAATTGGATTGACTCTCTTAGAAACTTTTTATTAGGCAATGTTGATTTTTCTACACCAATTTCAGGTAAGTTTATAGATTTTCTGCCTTTTTGTGATTGATCCATTAATAAAGGGAGATGTTTATTGATCATTTATTCTCCTTAGAAGGCTAAGTGTCTCATCAATATCTTTTGGATTATTCATTTCAGTTACAGCGAACATTATTAAGTTTTTTTTGCCACTTGAAATATTTAATCCACTTTCAATATTATTAGAAAGTAGATAATTATTTATTTCATTTATGTTTTTATCCGCTTCAATAACAAATTCATTAAAAAAATTATTTGAAATTAACTTAAATCCATCTATCTTATTAATTTCACTAGCAAAATAATGAGCTCTATGGAAGCATGTTTCTGAGATTTGCTTTAAGCCTTCAGGTCCGATTGTAGCAAGATAAACAGATACCATTAAGCCAATGAGCTGAGTACTTGTGCATATATTTGATGTAGCATTTTCTCTTCTAATATGTTGTTCTCTTGTTTGAAGAGTAAGAGCGTAAGAAGTTTTCCCTTTCTTGTCTACAGTTTGACCTATTATCCTACCTGGCAATTGTCTAATAAATTCTTTTTTACAAGTTAACAAGCCAATATAAGGGCCTCCAAATGATAAGGGTACTCCAATCGACTGACCTTCTCCCGTAGCTATGTCGACATTTAATTGTCCTGGTGGCTTAATTAGGCCTAATGAAATAGGATAAGTATGTTGTATTAATAGACCATTTTTTTTATGAATTAAATTTGAAAGATTTTCAACATCTATTATTTCTCCATTTTGACTAGGTGACTGAACCAATAAACAAGAGTAGTCATCTTCATTCATAGAATTTATATCTTCAAAATTTATAATTTCTACGTCTTGCCATTTAGAATAAGAATTTAAAACTTCAAGTAGTTTTTTTGAGACACTATTATGAATCAATATTTTTTTATTTTTTTTAATCCTGCAAGCCATCAGTGCAGCTTCAGCTAGTGCTGTTGGACCATCATACATACCTGCATTACAAACATCCATTTCAAATAGCTGAGTAATCATAGACTGAAATTCAAATCCAACTTGTAGAGTACCTTGAGAAGCTTCTGGTTGATAAGGTGTGTAAGATGTAAGAAATTCTCCTCTTTGAATCATTGCTTTAACTGTAGATGGTATGTAGTGATTATAAGCACCACCCCCAAGAAAACTTGTTTTCTTTTTAAAGGTAATATTTTTTTTCGAAAGATGATTGAAATAATCAACTAATTCAGGTTCAGATAGCATTTCTTGGAGTTTAAGTTCAGGAAACAAATGGCTTTTTGGGACATCAGTTAATAAATCTTTAAAGCTATTTACGCCAATGGTTTTAAGCATTTCAACTTGATCGCTATTCGTAGCTGGTATATATGGAGAATTTTTCATTAAATTATTTTTTCATATTCGCTTGAATCTAATAAGCTAGACAAATCATTAGAATTAGTAATTTCTACTTTAATAATCCAACCTTTTTCGTAGCAGTCATCATTTACATACTCTGGATTACCTTCAAGGTCTTGGTTAATCTCAATAACCTTACCTGATACAGGAATAAATAAATCTGAAACAGCTTTTACTGATTCAATTTCTCCAAATTTATCGAATTGATTTAATTCTTGATTTAAAGAACTCACATCTATATAAACTATATCACCTAAAGATTCTGCAGCGTGAAGAGTAATTCCTATAGTAGCAATATTGTCTTCTATATTTACCCATTCGTGGTCTTTTGAATATTTTAAATTATTTGGTATTTCACTCATTTTTTGCTCCTTCTATAAAATGGCAGCTTTGTAATTATAGCGTTTAAAAATTTTTCTCTTACTTTTATTCTAACTGTATTATTTACTATATTGAAATCTTTTTTAATCATACCTATAGCAATTGAGTGATTTAATGTAGTTGAGTGTGTTCCTGAGGTAACTTTTCCAATTATTGAATTTTTAAAATATATTTCATTTCCTTCTCGAGGAATACCTCTATCTGTAACCAAAAGTCCAGTCATAGATATAAGCCCTTTTTTTATGTTTTCACTATGAATATAATTATTGTTTATGTAATTTGAACTCTCAGATTCAAGAAGTCTTTTTAATCCAATATCGATAGGATTAGAATTTTTTGTGATTTCATGACCATATAAATGTAAACCTGCCTCAATTCTTAGTAAATCTCTAGATCCTAAACCACATGGAGTTACGTTATTATTAGTAAGTAATTCCCAAATTTTATTTGCAAATTCTAAATTAAAAATTATTTCTACACCGTCTTCTCCTGTGTATCCTGTTCTAGCTACAAAAATATTATTTTTTTCAATTGATATGTTCTTAAATTTATATCTGCCAAGATCTTTAATAGCATTATTTGATAATGAATTAAAGATCTTAATTACATCTGGGCCTTGTATTGCTAACATGCCAGTTTCTGAGGTTATATTATTAATTTCTACTTCTTTATCTTTGAATGATTGCATCCAATTTAAGTCTTCGTCAGTATTAGAAGCATTGATTATTAATAAAAAGTAATTAGAGAATCTATAAATAATTAGATCATCTAAAATTTCATTATTTTCATTTATCAATAAGGTATATTTTGCTGATCCAACTTTTAAACTATTTATATTTATGGGTAAAATTTTATCAATGAATTTTTCAGCCCCTTTTCCTTTGATTTCAACTCTTCCCATGTGAGAAACATCAAAAAAACCTGAGCTATTTCTTACAATATTAGCTTCTTTTATTATTCCTAAGGGGTAGCTTATGGGCATATCCCAGCCTGCAAAATCTACCATTTTTGCATTCTGTTCTAAATGTTTTTCGTAAAAAACTGTTTTACTCATTTTATCCAATCCTCTTTTATTATATTGTTTTTTTTATATATTCCTGGCAATTCAAATCTTTGAGGAAATTCTTTTATATATGGAATTTCATCAAAATATTTTTTTTTAATATTTAAATTATTTAGGTTAAAATCATTATTAAAATTTGAATGTAAACTAACAAAATAATTACCCATACCATTAGGTTTAATTAATTGATTAATTGCAAATCTATTAACGTTTATTTCTTCAAATGATTTTTTTGATAGTGAAAGTTTTTTTAAAATCTCACTTATTCCTAGCTCAAAAAGAAAGTTTCTTTGAGTAGTTATAAAATTATTTGAAAAATTTATTGAATTATAATTTTTAAACATCTCTTTTATATCTACTTGAAAAGTTATATCTGACAGGCCAGGCTTATAAAAATAATCTTTATAAAAATTATGATCATTTATAACACTTATATTACTATTTTTTTTACCTTGAAAGAACAAATCGTTTTCGTTCATTCCATAATCTATTGTTAGTATATATCCTTTGTTTATATTTGATTTAAATAAATCAAATATACTATTATTTTCACAATAGATTTCACCAGTTGAATTATCTATGTTTTTTTCAATTAAAGAAACTCTTTTTTCTATACAGTTATCTGAAGGTATATCGAGAACTTCTATAAATTTATCATTTTTTAATTCAACATACTTTTCATATAATTTATTTTTTTTTATGACAAATAAATGATGAGGCAAAGCATCAAAAAGTTCATTTGTTAAAATTATACCGTTTTCTTTTTGAGCTTTTTTTTCGTCTATTGAAATAATTGGAGTTACTGATTGTGAATTTAATTTATCTATTGCATTGTATTGGAAATTCTTACAGCCAAGCAAATTTAAACTCTTGCTTACATCATATGCTAACGTTCCATTACCTGCTCCAAATTCATTAATTACTATTTTTTCTTCAGTGTTAAAACTTTCGATAAGATTGCATATCAATATTGATATTAAAAACCCAAATGCAGGATGAGTTAATGGTGCTGTAGCATAATCTTTAAAGTAAACATTTTCAGAATTTCTTGTATATGTATAGTAACCATTATTGCCATATAAGCATATGTCAATGAAATCTTTTGATGAAATTCTACCAGTTTTTTTTATTTTTTCTTTAATAAAATTATGGGTTTTAATAAAGCTAATCCCTATCGTCTATTGGAACATATTCTTTGGATCTTTTGCCTGTATATTGCAACAAAGGCCTTATTAAAATATTATGACGCATTTGTTCTAATATCTGTATTGTCCATCCTGGGATTCTACCTACTGCGAATATAGGAACAAATAAATCTTGAGGAATACCATTAAGATAGTAAACAACACCGGCAAAAAAATCAACATTAGCGTGAATTCCTCTTCTAGCATAAGGAGCCATAGCGTCCTGTACACCAAGAAGAATTTCATACCATTCAGACTCGCCTTTTTCTTCACTCAATTTTTTTACACCCGCTTTAAGATGTTTTGCTCTAGGATCTTCAGATTTATATACTCTATGCCCAAATCCCATTACTCTTTCTCTATTTGCAAGTAAATTTTTTACATGTTTTGCTGCATTTCCAGGGGTTCCAACTTCCTTTGCAAGTTCCATGACACCTTCAGCAGCACCTCCATGAGAAGGACCTGATAAAGCAGCAATTCCAGCAGTTATTGCTCCATAAAAATCAGCATTTGTACCTGTAACCACTCTAGCTGTAAAAGCAGAAGCATTACATCCGTGATCTGCATGAACTACAAAATCCACATCCATAAGTTTTGCGGTATCTTCACTAGGCTCTTTACCTTCTAGCATATATAAAAAATTAGATGCGTGAGATAAAGTTTTAGAAGAAGGAATTGGATCTAAGCCATGTCTCATTCTATGATGAGCCATTACTATAATAGGTACTTGAGAAGTTAAATTGATCCCTTTTCTAATAATGGCATCTTCTGAAAAATCATCTCTATCTTTATCAAAAGAAGAAAGTGCAGAAATTGCTGTTCTTAGTACATCCATAGGATGTGAATCCTTAACAATATCAATTATTTCATAAATTCTATCAGGTAAATGTCTAGCTTCTTTTAAAGATTGGTCAAAAGCTTTTAATTGCTGTTTATTAGGAAGTTCTCCATACATTAATAAGTATGAAGTTTCTTCGAATGTTGAATTTTCAGCTAGATCGTGGATACTATATCCGCTATATTCTAAAATACCCTCTTTACCATCAATAAATGTAGTATTTGTCCTATCTAGGTAAACTCCCTGCAAGCCTCTATTAAGAGATATTTCTTTTTCAGCCATTTTTTTCCTCTATAAAAGATACTATGATTATGTGATAATTCTATAATTTATTATTATTTTATAACAGTGAAAAAATCAGTTATATCTGATAATTTAAAATGTTAAAAGTTTTTCAAGTAATTGTTTTTCATTTAATGTTCCTAAATCTCCAAATTTTCTTGTTCTTACTGATGCTGATTTAGAATCTATTTCTTTATCTCCTATCACTAACATTACGGGTATTTTTTTTATTTCACTATTTCTGATTTTTTGACCTAATCTTTCATTAGAATCATCTATGGAAACTCTTAGCCCGTTAGATTTTAGCATTTCATATAAATCCATTGAATAGTTCCTATGATTATCTGTTATAGGAATAATATTGATTTGATTAGGAGATAGCCAAAAAGGTAAATTTCCACTTGTGTGTTCAAGTAAAATACCTATAAATCTTTCAATTGATCCAAGCATTGCTCTATGAATCACAACTGGTCTTTCTTTTTCTCCTTGATTATTTATAAATTCTAAATTAAATCTTTCTGGTAAAGAAAAATCCATTTGTGCTGTTCCTAATTGCCATTCTCTACCCATTACATCTGGAATAAAAACATCAATTTTTGGACCATAAAAAGCTCCTTCGCCTTCAATTTCTTCAAAAGTCTCATTAAAATCTTTAAGTACTGTTCTTAATTGTTCTTCAGCGATGTCCCACATTTTGTCATCTCCAGCTCTTTTTTCAGGTCGAAGAGATAAAGTTAATCTAGGTTCATTAAATCCAAATGCAGTATAAGCCTCTTTCAACATTTTTAAGAAACTTTTGATTTCATTGCCAGCATCTTTTTGATCACAGAAAATATGAGCATCATCCTGAGAGAAAGATCTTACTCTAGTAAGTCCATGAGTAACTCCAGATCGTTCATACCTATGTAATCTACCAAAATCAGCAATTCTTAAAGGTAAGTCTCTATAAGATCTCAGTGTTGATTGGAAAATAATCGCATGTGCAGGGCAATTCATTGGTTTGACCCCAACTTCATGGTCATCGACTTCCATCATATACATATTTTCTAAATAAAAATCATAATGTCCAGATTTTTTCCATAAGTCAGTAGAAAATATCTGAGGAGTAATCACTTCTTTATAATCATATTTATCATATAAATTTCTTACAAATTCAATTAATTTATTATATATAAAAGCCCCATCAGGTAAAAAAAATGGATTTGCAGGACTTATCGGATCTAAAAAAAATAAATTTAAAGAAGATCCTAGTTTTCTGTGATCACTTTCAATAGCTTTTTCTCTTTTTTCTAAGTATTCTTTTTGCAAATCCTCTGATTCCCAGGCTGTTCCATAAATTCTTTGTAACATTTTGTTTTTTTCATCACCTCTCCAATATGCCCCAGCATTTGATAAAAGTTTTACAGCTTTTATCTCTCCTGTTCTTTTAAGATGACCTCCTTTACAAAGATCTTTGAACCTTCCATCTGAGTGGCTAAATTCTGTGATTACTTCATCCTTAGACAATGAGTTTATAATTTCAATTTTATAAGGATTATCTTTATAGATTTCCAAAGCTTCAACTTTAGTTAATTCTTTCCCCTCAAATTTAGTATTTCTTTTTATAGATCTTTTCATATCTCTTTCTATAGAAGTTAAGTCTTGTGAAGAAAATGTTACATCAACATCAAAATCATAATAAAAGCCATCTTTTATGGGTGGCCCAATTGTAAGTTTTGCTTCTGGATGAATTTTTAGGACAGCTTCTGCTAGTAAATGAGCAGCAGAGTGCCTTAAAGCATTTCTATATTCTTCTAAGTTTTCTAAAGTCATATTACGATGTTAAAAATAATGTATTAGTTGATTTTTTACTTTTAAATTAACAATTATTATACTAATTGTTTCGTGGAACTCCATATTTTTTCAATATACTATCTAGCTCATTTATTAGCTCTTTAGAAGGTATTTTAGAAGGAGGTCTTGGAGGACCAGCTTTTAGACCAATAAGTTCCATGGCAACTTTTATAAATGGTCCTTCTCCGCCAGTCTCTTTTACAACTTTTCCAACCCATCCCTTCCATTCGTGCTTAAACCCACCGAGTATTTCTTTAGCTTTTTGATAATTTTTTTCAACTAAAGCATCCCATATTGAATTTGGATATTCTGGCCAAAAACTACTTAAATGAGTTATAAATCCTGAAGCTCCATAAATATTACTTAAAATATGATTACCTGAATTATCAATCATAGATACTTTATCAGAATATCTGGATAATCCTTCTTTAAATAGTTCTATGTCACTATGGCTCCATTTAATTGAGTTAACCTTAGGAATATTAACTAAATAATCCAACAGATCAAAATCCATGATAAATCCGTCCCACCATGTATGATAGATCATCAAGTTGACATCGCTTTCTTTGGAAACAATATCAAACAAGCTAATAACGTCAGACTTAGTTGGTGGATAGTAGTATGTAGGACCCAATTGGCATCCAAATATTCCAATTTGTGAAGCTGCTTGTGCCATTTTAATAATTTCTCTATAATCAGTATGTTGAATAGATGATAATACAGGAATTTTATTATCTGCAGATTCAACTGCTACTTTCATTAAATCTATTCTTTCTTGAATATTTAAAACAGGATGTTCTCCACCTGCTCCACCAATTAATAATGTTGCATTTCCCTCTTCTAATCCTCTATCAGTCATAAATTTTATATTTTTTTCAAAAGATTTAAAGTCAATAGAAAAATCGTCATTAAATGGTGTAGCTACAGCAACCATTGCGCCAACTAGTTTTTTATTTGGACTCATTTATAAATTCCTTTCTAAATAGTATTTTTAGTACAAGATTTATTATTAAATTTAAGTTTCGTTTAATTTATTACTTAATAATTTAGAGTACTCACAATTTATACAACGACATGCTTCACATTTGCAATATTTATCTCAGCAATTTTCTGTTTCCATTGATGAACTTTTTTTGAAAAAATCTATAGTATCTAAAAATTTAATCTAATTTTATCTTTTTACTATTCTTTTGTTCTAATAGTTAATCCGCCTATTATTATAGATAAAACTACAAGTCCTATAAAAGGAATATTTAATAACAATCTATCATATTTGAGACTGTATTTTTAATTAATATATGTACAACAATAGTTTGTTATATTATGAATTTTTAATTTAAATGAACTGTTTTTAGAAACCTCAAACGAAACTCCTTCGCTTATATTTTTCCATTCAGATTTATTTGGTAACATTATCTCAAGTCTGCCAGACATTATTTCCATAATTTCCTTTTGTTCAGTATTGAATTGATATTCACCAGGTAGCATTACTCCTAAGGTTTTTCTTGAACCATTTAAAAATGTTATTGTTGTACTTATTACTTTTCCATCAAAATATATGTTAGCTTCTTTTTGTACAGTAACGTTTTTAAATTCAGACATCTCAACTCCTTGTTAGATAATATAATAAAAATTTTATCAATTAAAACCTAAAATAATAAATAATTTTAGAAGTGATTTTTTTGAATTAGTATTTTAATACTTGAGCCATATATATTTTTAAATGTTGATTCTATTTGCTTCCTGGATTTGTCTATAGACATTGCCATTCTAAAGAGTTCAAGGTTATTTTTAGATTTAAATCTTAAAATTATTTCACTACCTATTTGATTAGCTGAAGAAACATCTTCTAACAGATTGCATAAATAACTTCCTTTTGCACTAGATAATAGCTTAAGCCAATCGGAAGATAACTCAAAAATACTTTCATATTTCGATAAATTAAATAGCTCTTTATTTAGTTTATTAACTTTTAATTTTTTCTTTTTCAATTTGGTGATTGTGCCTAAGCTATTAAATACTGAGAGAATTAAATTTATATCACTTTATAAAAATTGAATCTATTTTGTTGTCTTTATATATAATTAACTAGTGCTATTATTTGTTATTTACGGAACTGATAATAAGTAATAGCACTTTATCTAATTTATAAACTATTCTAATGTTTATTTTTTTTAAATTAATTTTTTGGAAATAATATCTTTTACTATAAATTCTGCATCTTCTGCAACCCCTATAAATTGCGCTGACTTTGAAGAATGCATCCACTGTAATCCCATAAAATATAGTCCTTTATATTTAGTGAGACCTCTTTGTTGAATAGGAAATCCTTTATTATCTACTACATTTAAATTAATCCATTTAAAGTTAAATCTAAATCCTGTTGCCCAAATTATACATTTAATAGGCTTTGATAAGGATACATATTGTGGAGAGATTATTTCTTTAGAATTAATTCTATTGTCTTGAGTAATTTTTTCTAAAGTCATTTTTAAATTGTTTTCTAATATAAAATTATCAACATTTTCAGACCATTTTATTGCAGAATTATCAGAGAATTTAAGATTATCGTATAAATCATTATTAAACACTATTCTATTTGATGAACAATCTTGGACTGATCCACATAAATTTACTCCTTTTGAAGCAAGGTCCATTAGATTTATATCATGTCCACCTTTTCCTCCAGATGTATGGGCACTGCATTTCCAACGATCTTTGAACGGAACTTCGTCAACTGTTTTATTAAATAAACCCATTTTATAATTCCACCATGAAGAATCTTTTCCTCTATAATTTCTAGGTCTTCTTCCACATTTACTGACAGCTAACCAAACATTTCTTTTGCCTTCAAGTAAATCTTCAGCTATTTGTGCGCCCGATTGACCTGAACCAACAACTAATACTCCACCTTCTGGTAATTTATCATAATTTTTATATTCGGAAGAATGAATTTGAAAAATTTTATCGTTTATCGATGAGTTAATTTTTGGGATATATGATTCTCCAAATGCACCAGAAGCAATGATTACAATTTTAGCATTTATAGTTCTTTTTGATGTAATTAATTTATATTTTTCATTTTTTTTATCTATTGAAATAACATTTTCATTAGTATAAATTTTTGAACCAATATAGTTGGCGAATGATTTTACATATTCTATTACTTGAAGTTTGTTTAAAAATCCATCTGGATTTTTAGAGGGGAACAATTTACTCCCAAAACCAAATTCTGGGATTTTAATTGCCCAATTAGGATTTACTAGATGAAAATTTTGCCATCTTTCATTTATCCATGTATTAGCCACTTCACCTCTTTCTAAAATAATATGGGGAACTTTTTTTCTAGTTAAAAAATAGCTAATGCATAATCCTGCTATTCCAGCTCCAATAATTACAACTTGTGTATCAATTTTTTGATTTTCACAGCTCATTTTTTTTGATTGATAAGGTTAATACAAATTTATTTGATCAAATAATAGTATATTAATTTTTTGGGTTTTTTCTTATATTAATAAAACTTTTGACAAATATTACTATTGAAAAAAACGAAGTCCCAAGCATAATTAAAACTCTTATTAACCCTATTCCTCCAGTATCAATTGATTTAGGCAGTCTTGTTCCTATAAGAGCTAATAAAATAACTAAAGTTAATAATATAGCAACATGTGCAAAAATTTTATTTAGCCTTTGATTTTTAGAAGAAATTAAAAAACATGCAAAAAGTAATACTCCAAATATAGATGGTATTAGTGCAGTTGGTGAAGACACATCAAAAAATCCCCATAACCCCATCAGAATAAGAGAAATAGAATTTATAATGTTTGCTTTAGTTGGATTCATATAAAACTCCAATTTTTTTTGTCAATTTACATTAGGTACAGGACTTGAACTTGTGACTCTTCGATATCTATTATAATTGATTATCAGGAATATTTATGGATAAAATTATGAATATCTATTTTTCAATACATAATTTTGCAATTTTATTAAGAGCATTCCACTGATTAATATTCATAGATATATTTGGAGCAGAAAGTAAAGGGAATGCTGATTTGTTAAACTCAAGCTCAATGCTATAACCAGAAAAATTTTCGTGTAAGCTTTGAACTTTTATATTACCTAATTCAGTTGCAAGTGTATTGATTCCTGAATCTTTAGTGAACTTATCGGCTAAATTTTCTCCCTTATTATTAAATTTCCAATCAATTGATTTAACTTTACCAAAAACAGGGAATGATTTTTTTCTTATTGATTTTACTTCAACAGAAGTTTCTTTAGACGAAGAAGTTGGCAAAGGAACTGCAAAATAAATCCACCATCTTGGGGGAGTATCTTTACCCCTATCTCTTTTGATTATGTTTATATATTTAATAGGAGAGTTTGAATTGATTTTTATAATACCTAAGCTTCTTCTATGCCAAGGATTGAATAGTTTTTCTTCAACAGTACCTCTTTCAGCCATCTCACATTCTAAACCTATATCTGAGAGTTTTTTATATAATTTATCCCTAGTCTTATCTCTAAACACTTCTTTTAAATTCATAATTATCACCTGTAAGTTTTTATAATATTATTAAATTATAGACAATAAATATTTTATTTTAGGAGTTTTGAAGGATATTCACCTAGAGGTATAATTTCAGGAAATTTAAAGCGACCATCATTTAATAATTTATAAATACTGAGGTCTTTTATTTCTAATTCTTCTTTTGTACATATATTCCACTCATGAGAACTAGATTCACATTTGTTTGTATAAACCGGATCTAGCGCGCCTATATTTGCAGCTACAGCCCAGTAAAAATATTCACTAGCCTGGCATGAATAACCGCAAGATTCATCGTAATATGAATACCATGCATCTTCTGGGTATTTTGAAGGCACATTTTCAAATTTTCCACCTCTTGCTATATCCATTGCATTATTCAACTTAGAATTTGTTTCATATCCAACTCCAAATTCTTCAGGGTAGGCATCGTACCATCCACGTGAAACAACATGCCACACTTCTTCAATATTTCCATCATAATTTCCGTCTTCAATAATGCCTCCGAGTGCCCAGGCATCACTCATATACATGCTTGCAGCATAACCAATATTATCTTCACAAGGAGTTCCTATTTGTGAAGGAAAATGTTTCTCTCTTAATTCTTCTGTCCAAACAGGAACGACATAATTATTATCTCTCAATGAATTTATTACATTCATATCATCAGGGATTCCATCCAGATCATTATCTATATATTCAGCCAAAATATTTGCAGTATGCATCATAAATTCTTCAGGAATAGAATCATGAGATATTACGTATACTCCAAAAACATTAATAAATTTATTAAGTTCAATTGATAGGCATTCAAAATCTGGATGTTTATCTAAGATTTCAAAGGTTACTTTTTCTGAGTCAGGATTAGATTTAGGAATTGAAGTAGGTGCAATATACTCCTTAGAGATACTTTTTTCTATGTGTGGAGTTTCATATTGCCTTCTTAAGTTTTTAAGACTCATTTCAAGCAATAATATTTCTTTTGATAATTCTTTATTTTTTTCTTCTAATAAACTATTTTTTTCATAAACAGATGTATTTTGTTCTTCAATAAGTAATTTTTTTTCTGATTCATTATTTAAACCAGAAGGTAATTCAGCTTCATTTGCAGCACATGAAAGAGCAAAAAAACTAATAATAATTATAGGAAGAATCTTTTTCATAATTAAATTTTACCTCACTATTAACTATAAAATGTGTAATTACTAAAAATCTTTAGATTCAAGAATAATGGAGAAACTTTTACATGTAGCTATCAAATGATGCGTTCAAAATAATAGCTACTTTTTAATTAAATCAGAACGCTAGAAATATGTAACTATCGATTAGTCTACTTTTCTGAACAATTCAGATATTTTCATATAACTCACTAAATCCAGCTATCATAAAAACTTCAAAACTATCTATTTTATACTGGTGGGCGATACAGGACTTGAACCTGTGACCTCGTCGATGTCACCGACGCGCTCTAGCCAGCTGAGCTAATCGCCCTAAATTTTATTAATCTTTTATACTAGTATCATCCAAATTAAACTCATCGCTTAAATTGAATTCTTCAGATATGTCTGTTTTTTCAAATTCTTCTGAAATTGAAGTTTCTTTATTATCTAATAAAGGTTTTTCTATTTTAATATCAGTTGAATCAGTTGCTATAGCAGCAAGGGCTTCTTCAAATGTAGCAGGAGCTTCTGTCATTCCTGTTAGGCCACTACGATTTAACATAGAACTATCTTTATCTAGCCCTAATAGTTTTAATCCTTCTGGAGATTGATCCATTCGAGCTGGAATTAATCTTCCTATAATTACATTTTCTTTTAGACCTTGAAGTTGATCAACAGATCCGTTAACTGCAGCTTCTGTTAGTACTCTCGCTGTTTCTTGGAAGCTTGCTGCAGCTAAAAACGAATCAGTCACCAAAGATGCTCGAGTTACTCCTAGTAACACAGGAACTGCTTCAGCTGTTTCTTTGTTTTCATTAATCATTCTTGCATTTAATTCCTGAAAATCAAATTTATCAATTAGTTCGCCAGGCAATAGCCCAGAACCTCCAGGATTTTCTATTCTTATTTTTCTTAGCATTTGCTTAAGAATTACCTCTATATGCTTGTCATGAATATGAACTCCTTGAGATCTATATACTGTTTGAACTTCTGAAACAATATAAGCCTGAACTTCCTCAACTCCTTGAATTCTCAAAATCTCATGTGGATTTTTAGGACCAGAAGTAATAGGATTACCTGAAACAATTTTCTGACCATCAGAAACTAGTACTTCGGAAGCTGCAGGTATAGCATATTCCCTTTCATTTTCATCTTCCCAAGTAATTGTTACGTCTTTCTTTGTAACAGTTACAATTCCTTCATAAGGAGCTAAAATATCTGTAGAAATCTCATCATAATTTTCTTCTTTTTTTAATTTTGAAATTAATGATTTTTTAATAGAAGTGATAGTTTCACCAACTCCAATCCTTTGACCAGATTTAACGACTACTCTGTGATGCTCAGCTATATCTGTAACGACAGAGTTTTTTTCAGTATTAGAAACACGTACAATTCTTAGGTCTCCTATATTTCCTAATTTCACTACTCCAGAAATTTCAGATAAAATTGAAACTCCTTTTGGAATCCTTGCTTCAAAAAGTTCAATAACTCTTGGAAGACCAGATGTGATATCAGAACCAGCAATTCCTCCAGTATGGAATGTCCTCATTGTTAATTGAGTTCCAGGTTCCCCAATTGATTGAGCGGCAATTATTCCAACTGCTTCACCCATCAACGCAACTTTACCTGTAGCTAAAGAAGAACCATAACATTTTTGAGAAATACCTTTTTTTGCTGTTGCAGAGAGAGGTGAATAACACCAAACTTCTTCAATTCCAGCTTCTTCAATTTCTTTTGCAATTTTTACACTAATTATTGTATCCGTATCACAAATAACTTCACCTGTTTCAGGATGAGTAACTTCAATTGAAGGGAATCTACTGACTATTCTGTCTGATAAGGTGCTTCCCATTCCATCAGTATCTTTTCTTATTTTAATACCTGTTGCATACTCATCGTCAGCTGCGTTAATTATTAAGTCTTGTGCTACGTCAGCTAATCTACGAGTTAAATAGCCTGAGTCAGCTGTTCTTAATGCAGTATCAGCCAAACCTTTTCTAGCACCATGCGTAGAAATAAAGTATTCCATAACACTAAGACCTTCTGCAAAAGAAGATCTAATTGGTAATTCAATAATTCTACCTTTTGGATCAGACATTAGTCCTCTCATACCTGCCATTTGTTTAATCTGTGCAAGGTTTCCTTTTGCTCCTGAATCTGCCATAGTAAAAATCCCAGCATAATTGGGTAATGATTCTTGAACTGCAATTTCCATTTTTTTAGATACTTCTTCCCAGACACTTATTGAGCTTTGGTATTTCTCTTTATCTGTAATCATACCTTCCATATATTGCTCATCAAGTTTTCTGATTTTTTGATCAGCAGATGAAAGTAAAGATTGCTTTTGAGGAGGAGTAACAATATCTTTTATTGCAATTGTTGTTCCAGAGATAGTTGCATACTTAAATCCAATATCCTTAATGTCATCTAAGACTAGCGTTGTAACGTCTTTCCCATAAGTTCCATAACATTCTGAGACTAAGTCTTCTATAGTGCTTTTTGTAAATTGGATATTTCTAAAGCCTAATTCGTCAGGCATAATATCGTTCCAAAGAATTCTTCCTGCCGTTGTTTCTATAAATTTTCCTTCAATTTTTACATTTATAGGTTCTCTTAATTCAATTATGTCTGTTTCATGTGCAAAAACGGCAGACTCAGTGGAGTTAAATCCCATAAGTTTCTCTTTATCTTTTAACTGATTCGCTCCAGTTAAGTAATAAATGCCTAAAACCATATCTAAGTTAGGAGCTACAATAGGCTCTCCAGATCTTGGAGCTAACATATTATTTGTAGACAACATTATCTTTTTTGCTTCAAGTACAGACTCTCTAGAAAGTGGCACGTGAACAGCCATTTGGTCTCCGTCAAAATCAGCATTGAATGCAGTACATACTAAAGGATGAAGTTGTATTGCTGAACCTTCAACTAAAATCGGTTGAAAAGCTTGAATCCCCAATCTGTGAAGAGTTGGAGCTCTGTTAAGCAAAACAGGATGATCTTTTATGACTTCTTCTAGTATGTCCCATATTTCAGGTTGAGATTTTTCTGCAAGTCTTTTAGCAGATTTAATGTTATGTGCATATCCTTTCACAACTAAAGAATTCATAACAAATGGTTTAAATAATTCTAAAGCCATTTTTTTTGGCAAGCCACATTCACCCAATTTTAATTGTGGACCAGAAATAATTACTGATCTTCCTGAGTAATCAACTCTTTTTCCTAAAAGATTTTGTCTAAATCTTCCTTGTTTCCCTCTTAATAGATCGGTTAATGACTTCAATTTATGATTATGGGATCCAAGAATTGGCCTTCCTCTTCTTCCATTGTCTATAAGTGCGTCAACTGCTTCTTGAAGCATTCTTTTTTCATTTCTTATTATTATTTCAGGAGCTTGAAGTTCCAATAGATGTTTTAATCTGTTATTTCTATTAATAACTCTCCTGTATAAATCATTTAGGTCAGATGTTGCAAATCTACCTCCATCAAGTTGCACCATTGGGTGTAATTCTGGAGGAAGTACTGGCAAAACTGTTAGAACCATCCATTCTGGCCTATTTCCACTTTGTTTAAATGCTTCAATAACTCGTAATCTTTTAATTGCTTTTTTTCTTCTTTGACCTGATGTCTGCTTTATTTCATTTATTAATGTATCAGTTGATTTTTCAAGATCAAACGCTTTTAGGATTTTTAGAATTGCTTCTGCTCCCATTTCTGCTACAAAAACCGGGCCAAATTGATCTCTAAAATCTCTATATTTTGCTTCTGTTAAAAGTTGCATAACCTCTAAAGACTCTAAGTCTTCAATCATAGTTTCTGTTTTGTCTTTTGCTTCTTCAAGAAGATTTTCGTAAGTTAATTTGATTATCTCTTCAAGTTTTTCAGGTTTCTTAGCATCACTTTTTTTAACTTTTATTTCTAGTCTTTCTAACTCTTCAATAAAATTTCCAGATTCTAGCACTTCTTCTAATTTTTTATTTAATTCTTCAAGTTTTTGTTCTAAATCTTGCTTGGAAAAATTAATAGCATCTAGTTTTTCGTTGTTATTAATTTCTGTAACAATATATTGAGCAAAGTATAGAACTCTTTCTAAATTTTTTGGAGAAACATCTAATAGAAGCCCCATTCTTGATGGAGTACTTTTTGAAAACCAAATATGAGCTATTGGAGCTGCAAGTTTAATATGCCCCATTCTTTCTCTTCTTACTTTTGCTCGAGTAACTTCTACTCCACATCTGTCACAGATGACACCCTTATATCTTATTTTTTTATATTTTCCACAGTAACATTCCCAATCTTTAGTTGGTCCAAAGATCTTTTCACAAAATAACCCATCTTTTTCAGGTCTTAATGTTCTATAGTTTATTGTTTCTGGTTTAGTAACTTCTCCGTAAGACCATGCCTTAATCTGATCTGGTGATGCTAAAGAAATTCTTATTGAATTGAAATCTGCAGATGATCTAGTTGTCATTTTTGTACTCCTATATTTTATTAGCTAGGTTTATATTTTTATTATTTTGAATCTTTGTCAGATTCTTCACTTGATTCACTATCTGAATCTTTGTCAGATTCTTCACTTGATTCACTATCTGAAATCTCAGTAATTTCTTCAGAAACTTTAGCAGTGCTCTCAATAATTTCTCCGTCAGAATCTTCTTCAGCTTCTAAAAGAAGGTTTGCATCGTCAGAATCTTCATCAAAATCTGATATGTCTAGCATGTCGTTCCAATCAATTTCTCCAGTTGGTACGGAAGATGTTGGAGGTAATTCCTCAGTTAAGCTCTTGTTCAGAAGTTCAATTGAAAGCCCAAGTCCTTGTAGTTCCTTCAAAAGTACATGAAATGATTCAGGTACACCTGGTTGAATTACTTGTTCTCCTTTTACAATTGCTTCATAAGTTTTTACTCTACCCACAACATCGTCTGATTTTATAGTTAGCATTTCTTGCAAAGTATAAGCAGCTGAATATGCTTCTAATGCCCATACTTCCATTTCACCAAATCTTTGACCTCCAAATTGAGCTTTTCCTCCAAGAGGTTGTTGAGTAATCAAAGAATAAGGGCCAGTAGATCTAGCGTGAATTTTATCTTCAACTAAATGAATTAGCTTCATCATATAGACTCTACCAACTGTAATTTGGCTTTCAAAAGGTATGCCAGTTTTGCCATCATAGACTTTTTGTTTCCCAAATATTGGAGCAGATTGTTTTCTTTCCCTAGAAATTTCTAGAGCTTTTTGCATTAAACCTGTAGGTTTTAAGTTTTCTGTTTCTTCATTAGCAAACTCTTTTAACCAGATTGATAAACAAGCATCTCTAGCTGTTCCATGGTTAGATAGGGCGTCACTCCAAAGTTTTTCTCTTTGATATCCACGTTCACCTAACCAGTTATCTACAATATCCCAATTAATATCTTTGTTTTCTGGATTTTTTTCGTCAATTGCTTTTGATGCTGTAACAAACCAAGCTCTTGCAAGATGATCTTCGATTATTACATCATTTGCTCCATCAAAAACAGGAGTTCGAGCTTTGAATCCTAATATATCAGCAGCCCAGCCAAGATGAGTCTCCATTATTTGGCCCAGATTCATTCTACTAGGAACTCCTATAGGGTTTAATATTATATCTATAGGTGTGCCATCTTCTAAATATGGCATGTCTTCTCGTGGCAAAACTCTTGAAACAACACCTTTGTTTCCATGTCTTCCTGCCATTTTGTCACCTTGAGTTATTTTTCTAGTATGGGCAACCCAAACTCTTACTATTTTTTGAACACCTGGAAGAAGTTGATCTCCATTTTCTTTAGTTAATATTTTCACATCAGTAACCTTACCATGTTGACCATGAGGTACTCTAAGTGAGCTATCTTTAACATCTCTAGCTTTTTCTCCAAAAATTGCTCTTAAAAGTTTTTCTTCTGCAGTTAGCTCTGTTTCTCCTTTAGGTGTGATTTTACCTACTAAAATGTCTCCTTGGTTTACTCTTGCGCCTATTCTAATAATTCCTTCTTGATCTAGATTTATTAGTGCCTCTTCTCCTACATTAGGAATATCTCTTGTGATTTCTTCTGGTCCTAGCTTAGTATCTCTTGCTTCAGTTTCTTGTTTTTCTATGTGAACTGAAGTGAATCTATCATTTCTAACTAAATCTTCATTTAAAACAATGGAGTCTTCATAATTCAATCCTTCCCAGCTCATAAATGCTACGGTTAGATTTTGTCCTAAAGCAAGCTCTGCGCCATCTGTAGATGTAGAATCAGCTAATGGCTCTTTATAAGCGACTTTTTGGCCTTTTTTAACTACAGGAATTTGATTTATACAAGTTCCTTGATTGGATCTTCTGTATTTATAAACATCGTGTACAAATTCATTTCCTTCATTATCCATTATGACAATTTTCTCTGCAGTTACACTTGAAACAATTCCTTCAGCTCTTGATTCTATTACTTGACCTGAATCAATTGCGACTCTTCTTTCCATACCAGTACCAACTAATGGTGCTTGAGGGTTTATACAAGGAACTGCTTGTCTTTGCATATTTGATCCCATTAATGCACGGTTTGCGTCATCATGTTCTAAAAATGGAATAAGTGCAGTAGATACAGAAACAATTTGCATGGGAGAAACATCCATGTAGTCAATATTTTCTGGCCGTTCATGAGTAAAGCCTTCTCCTTCTCTAACTTCAACTTGGTTAGAAATAATTTGACCTTTTGAATCAACTTGAGTTGTAGCTTGACCTATACTATGATCTTCTTCAATATCAGCAGTCATATAATCAACATCGCTTTTCATTGAAGAAGGAAAAGGTACGACCTTTATTTTTCTTTTAGGAAGTTTTGATATTTCTTCAAAACTTTGCTTAGTTATTGCTTTTCCTGATTCATTAATCATATTATCTTTTTCACCTAATACGTCTTCTTTAGGAATTCTGCCAATCAAATCTTCAGAATTACTATAGCAACTATTTAGAACTTTTCTGTAAGGTGTTTCAATAAATCCAAATGAATTTATTCTTCCAAAAGTAGATAAAGAACCTAAAAGTCCAATATTTGGTCCTTCTGGTGTCTCAATAGGACAAATTCTTCCATAATGAGAATGATGAACATCTCTTACATCAAACCCTGCCCTGTCTCTAGACAACCCTCCTGGGCCTAATGCTGATAATCTTCTTTTATGTGTTAATTCTGCAAGAGGATTTGTTTGGTCCATAAATTGCGATAGCTGGGAAGCTCCAAAAAATTCCCTTAGCGCTGAAACTATAGGTCGTATGTTAATTAATGCCGCTGGTGTAGTTGTGCTAGGATCTATCTGAGTAGACATTCTTTCTTTAACAACTCTTTCCATTCTTACTAATCCAACTCTTATTTGATTTTGAATTAGTTCTCCTACTCCCCGGACTCTTCTATTTCCCAAATGATCAATATCATCTTTTTTAGCTTGACCATTATTTATTTGAATTAGTCTTCTGACTATTCCTACAATGTCTATTTTAGTTAATGTTCTTTCTTCTGCAGGAGCTTGGATATCTACTTTAGCATTTAGTAATTTTGTACTTAGCTTATGTCTGCCCACTTTACCAAGATCATACTTTTTAGGATCAAAAAACATTCCATCTATAAGATTTTTTGCATTCTCTACGCTAGGAGGCTCACCTGGTCTTAATCTTTTGTAGAATTCAACCAAAGCTTCATCTTGTGTTATATTTTTACCTTCTCTAGCTAAAGTTGCTTTAATATATTTATGTTGAGAATCTACATCGACATTTTTAAACTCATTTATTATTTTTTGATCAGTATCCCAGCCTATAGCTCTTAGTAAAGTTGTTATATTCGCTTTTCTTTTTCTATCTACTTTTACTGATATTATGTCTTTATTTGAGGTTTCAAGTTCTATCCATGCTCCTCTGAAAGGAATAAGTTTAGCTGAAGTAAGCTGCCTACCTGTTGCAGGATCTGTATTTGTAGTGAAATAAGCACCAGGTGATCTAACTAATTGAGAGACTATTACTCTTTCTGCTCCATTGATAATAAATGTTCCAGTTTTTGTCATTTGCGGGAGATGCCCAAAAAACAAAACTTGCTCTTTAATTTCTTGTGTTTCTTTAATAATTAGCTGAACTGTTATATATAGTGGAGCTTGAAAAGTTATTTCTCTTTCTCTGCATTGTTCTTCATTAAACTCAGGCTCTCTTATTTCATGGTCTATAAGCCTTACTTCAAATCTACCACCTGAGAAATCTTCTATTGGAGAAATTTCTTCTATAAGCTCTAATATACCTGGACCTTTTAACCATTCAAAAGACTCAGTTTGAATATCTAGTAAGTTAGGAACTTCAACTACATTCTCAATTTTATTAAACCATTTATTGTTATCGAGTGATAACGAACTCTTGTCAGCTATTACCATAAAATTCTCCCATTATTATTAAAATAAAAAACCCTCTTCACGATTTAGGTCAGCTCGCAAAGCGGGTGTAATTTCTTGTATATTATTCTATGATATTATTTATATTAGAAATAATCAATACATTAATAAGCAAATTTATGCATTCAGGGAGAATCAATTGACAGAAATAGAAAATCAAAAAAAATCTATTATGTACAGTCATCCTACATGTGGATACTGCGATCTTATGAGAGAAGAGCTTGTAGAGAAAGAAATCGAGTTTGAAGAAATTGATGTATCTAAATTCCCTAAATACTGGGAAGAAGTAGAAAAATTATCTGGAGGAGATAGAATTACACCTGTATTAGTAAAACCTGATGGAAAAGTTGATATTGGATTTAGAGGTATCGGCTGCAACTATAATTCTTAGTTTTGATAAAAATTTCTAAAAAAAATTATTTTATTTTTATTTCATTATTTTTAATTCTTGTTATTTACATTGCCTTATCTATTCACATTACGAACCTTTCTATTAAAGCAACAAAAAAAATTTCTGATCAACTACCTTCTTCCTATGATCTTCAGTATGAAAATTTGCAATTTAGAACATCAGATAATTTTTTATTAAAAGGATGGTTTATTGAAAATTCAAATTTACAAACTGTCATTATTATTCATGGAGTTGACTCTAATAGATCAGATGGCTTTACATTAGATTTAATCAAAGATATTTATGATATGGGATATTCTGTAATGACTTTTGATTTAAGAGCTCATGGAGAATCTGAAGGTAGTGATTTAGGTTTAACATATGTTGAAAGAGAAGATATAAGGTCAGCTATAAACTATATAGAAAACACTAAAAATGTAGAAGAAATTGTTTTACTTGGCCTTAGTTATGGAGGTACTATCGCTTTATCAAACACTGACTTATCACCTTTAATAAAAGGTGTAGTAAGTGATAGCCCTTTTTATGATTTGCCTGAACTATTAGCAACTGAAGTTTCTAATAGAACTTTTATTCCTAAATTTATTGCTAATTTATTAAAATTTGGAATAATTCAAACAATTAAAATTTTACATGATATAGAAACAATTAAAATTATAAGTAGAATTCAATCAGTTGAAAATTTTTATAATCCTGTTTTAATTTACCACTGCGAACAGGATGAAAGAATTCCAATAAGTCACTCAGAAAGAATATCTAAATTTTTACCAGAAAGAAGTATTTTTAAAACTTTTGATAATTGTGAACATGCAAAAGGCTATGAAGAAAATACTGAAGACTATAATAATATTTTAAAAAATTATTTAGATACTGTTTATAAATAATCTTTCAAAATTAAATCTAATTCATTTTTATCATCATCATCCATAATTGGAGTTGGATATCTTATGTTTGAAAATTTAACAATCCCTCTTTTTTTAATGATTTCTTTTCTTATAGATAAAGATATACCAACAGAATTTTCGTATCTAATTAATGGTAGCCATTTATAAAAAAGTTCTTTTGCCTCTTGTAATTTATTAGAATTGAACAAATTATATATTTCAACTAAAACTTCAGTAAAAGCGAATCCAGTCATTGTTCCTGAAGCACCTCTATTTAATTCTTCAAGAAAAAATAATCCTCCTAATCCGCCAAATATTTTTAGATTTTTAGATTTAATTTTTGCTATTTTAGAAATTTTAGAAGGAGTTGGAGGGTCCTCTAATTTAATTGAATTTACCTTTTTAATATTGTTATCTAGGCTCACCATAAATTCTGGAGACATAAAAACCCCTGATTGTTCTGGTAAGTCTTGTATGACTATTTTTGTATTTTCATTTATAGAATTACTAACTTCTTCATAATATTTAATTAAAATATTTTCATTTGGCTTTTTCATTATTGGTGGAGCTACCATAACTTGATCAGCACCTGACTCAGAAGCTTTTGAAGAATATTTTGAAACAAGGTATCCACTTTCTGCAGATGTACCGATTGTTAGTAGCAAAGATAAATCTTTTGTGGCTTTTGAAATTTCATCGATCAGAAAGTCTCTTTCAATTTCTGAAAGCCTATGAGCTTCTCCCATTACCCCTAGTAAAACAACACCTACACATCCAGAATCTTTGGCAAATTTAGTAATCTTAAACATTGAATCTAAATCTATTTTTCCGTTATCATCGAAAATAGTAGGCATCATAAAATGAACACCATTGTTATTCATAAATTCCTCATTATCTTGTAAAAAATTAAGTTGATTTTCTTATATAGATTGATATTATAGCGAATAAAATTAGAACTAAACCCTTAACTAAAATACTTTTAAAATTATATTTTTTTTTCATATCTTTTTAAAAGTATTTTAGTTAATTATTCTATTTATTTAGATCTTAAAGTTAGAATTCCAAGAATTACAAGAGCTATAGTGCTTCCCAAGTATGGAATGATCATCAGATCATTTGTGTAATTACCACTTATGCATAAAATCACACCTACTATAGATACAATAACAAGCAATAGAGCAATTATTTTATTGAATGAATTTGTTAGATAAGCACTGATACCTACCAAAGCAAATCCTAAAAACACCATTAAGCTTCCACCTGTACCCAATGCTTGACCGCCAGCCCACATTGATGCTGCAGTTGCCATACCAGCTCCTCCTGCTATTGCAGCAGCATCGGCAGCAGCTCCATACATCATTCCTTCACCAAAAACTAAAATTATACCAATAATTATTGCCATACCACCAGTCACAGAGTAATTAGCGACTTTATCATTAGAATTCATAGAATTAACAAAATATCTTATTCCTAAGACTTGCATAACCAAACCTATGCTTAATAATAAGAAATTAAGTTGAGTCCAACTTGTATTTGCTTGAGCAAGTTCACCAAGAACAGCCATAGTATCTCCCCAAGATACCCCAGATTGAGGCCCTAAAGGTCCTGATAAAGCCATAGCTAGAACTAAAATAGGTCCTACAATCATTAATATTGCAGCATAACTTTTTGAAATCATATTCCCTCTTTTCAAAATTTGTGTTTATTCAACCTACCATTTTGCGTATATTTATTCTAAGAGAGTTCATTACAATTTTAAAGAAATAGAAGAAATCAATTATGGAGAGTTTTTAGGAATTAGGTCTTCTTCTTTTAATTTTTCCCATAATTGTGAATTGATATTATAAGATAGCATTTCTAAGTTTTCTTCAATTTCTTTTGGGTTTCTAGGGCCAGGGATAGTAGATGCGACTGCAGGATGATTGAGACCAAATTGTAATGCAGCAGCTTTTAAAGGTACATTGAACCCATCACATATTTTTTTTATTTTTTTAGCTTTATATATTATTTCTGTTGGAGAAGGCTCGTAAAAATAAGTAGAAGATTTATCTAAATCAGTTGCTAATATTCCACTATTATAGGGACCTCCTATGATAATACTAATTTCTTTATCTAAGCATACGGGCAGTAATTTTTCTAAAGCTGAATAATCTAATAATGTATATCTCCCAGCTAATAAAAAACAATCAAACTCTCCATTTTTTGCGAAATCTAGAAGCATTTCCCATTCATTCATTCCTGCTCCTATTGCTTTGATAACTCCCTGTTTTTTTAGTTCTAGTAAAGTTGGCAATGTTTCATTCAAAGCAATTTCATAATTATCATCAGGGTCATGAATAAAAATTATGTCTATGGTGTCAATCTTTAGTCTACTTAAGCTTTCTTCAATTGATCGCAAAACCCCTTCTCTTGAAAAATTGAATACTACATTATTTTTATATCTAGATGCTTTTATATTTGTTTCTATTGCGGGAGTTATTTCATTGTACGAAGATAACTTTTCAGCCTCTTGTTCTGGAAGGATTAGGCGACCCACTTTGCTTGATATAACAAAGCTATCTCTATCTATACTAGGAAAAAAGTTTCCATAAAGTTTTTCACTATTTCCTGCACCATATAATGGAGCCGTATCAAAGTAATTTATTCCAGATTCATATGCTTTTTCTAACGTTTTGCTGGCAGTCACTTTATCTAAGCTTCCCAAAGGAGCTCCGCCCATTCCCATTTTAGAAATTTTTAGACCAGTTTCACCAATTATTCTTTTTTCTAAATTAATAGACAATATAAACTTATCCTTATAATTTTTTTTTTCCGTTTAAAAGAATACCAACGAAAGTATTCCTAACAAGATAATGATAAGTAATTATAGAAAAAATTGTTACTAATTATTCAAATAAATTCAAGAATAATGATGGATAAAAAGTAGATACTCTATTTTTTATCCATCAGTCCAGCTTTAATAAACGATTCCTTTAATTCTTCTGTCTCTTTTAAGTCTAATTCTCTGGTTGGACGCCTAGGCTTAGTAGTCGAGTAACCAAGTAAATTAAGTCCTTTTTTTAAAGCAGCGACGCCTTTAGTAGACCCTATAAAATCAGCATCAATTATTGATTTTTGAATTTTCTGAGCTTCTTCAAATTTTTTATCTTTTACATTTTTTATTATTTTTCTACACAAATCAGGAGCCCAATTTCCAAAAAACATACACGCTCCATCTGCTCCTATCATAGAACTAGGTAATAACAAGCTTCCATTGCATGCCCAAAGTTGTACTTTAGGATTTAAATATGATTGAACAATTGATTCCCACCTAAAGTTATGTGACATGATGTATGAATAAATATTATCTAAATGAGTTATCTCACTAAGTTCCGTAGGGGATAAATTGATATCCATATCAATTGCAGGCTGATGAATAACTATGATTGGTATTGAGGAACTATCCGAAATCGTTTTGAAAAAATCTACAACATTTTCATTAGATTTTTCTTTGTTAATTTTAGGAATTCTCACTCTTATCATATTCGCTCCCGCATGAGCATATTTTTCAGCAAGCTTTAATGCAATAGTAGGAGAAGCTGTATCAATTCCAGCAATAATGAATTTTTTATTGCTCATTGTTTCTGATACTACTTTTATAATTTCTATCTTTTCGTCTTCAGATAGATGAAATTCTTCCCCTCCATAACTACCTAGAACAAACCCATCTAGTGAAGTTTCATTCCATTTATTAATATTTTTTTCTATTGATAAATAATCAGGTATGTCATTTTTGGTGAAAGGTGTTGGAGTTGGAGCAACGATTGGAATATCTTCTTTTTTAGGAATATAAGGCATAATTTATTATGTATTTCATAAAGATATTATGAATCAATCAGACTAATTATTCAAATACATGAGGTCAGAGTTAGCAGTGTGATTATAATAACCAGTATAATTTGATAAAAAAAATCTCCCTCATCTCCCACCAATTTCAAGAGAATCAAGCATTCTATTAAAAATTAGACCATATTCAGATAAATAATCTGGATTGCAAGTAAATACAATCATTGTGGCATAAGACTTACTTGAAGATAAAAAAATATGTTCTCTATACGCTTTACCAAAAGAACCAGAAATTTTTAACCCAGTAATACCATCATGGTCAATTAATTGAGTTGATTCTTCCTTAAAAGTTGTAATATTATCAGGAATTTTTTCAGCAAAGGCATAAAAATCCATTGTTGAGTTTATTTCTTCATTATAAATCCAATTTTTTATCCAAACGTTTCCTTGATTACCTGAAAAAACAATTTCATTAGCAGTCTTTTTATCTTTTTCCCATGATGAAGGAATTTTAATTGATAACCCCAACTCTTTATCGTCAATAATTAATTCCTTAAGATTTATTCCAGTTATGCTAGATGCTGTTTGATTTCGTAGCATAGTTTTACTAGGAGTGGGTGTAGGTCGAATAAATTTTGAGCGAGAAATTAAAGTAGGTGTTGGCTCTACTTTTGGCATTGGAGTTGATTGAGGTGTAGGGATTGGTTGTGCTGGCACTAAAGGAAGTGGAGTTTCAGTTGCAACTACTTTTATAACAGACTCTCTATTGACTTCTTTTTCATTACAAGACAATAAAAAAAATGCCAAAATTAAAAAATATAAAACTAAGCATCCCTTCAAAATCTTTTTTCTAGATAAGTTCATAATAATCTCCCTCAAAATTATTATATAAATTTCTTTCTATTATGAATCAATCAGAATAATTATTCAAATACATGATGTCAGAGTTAGCAGTGTAATTATAAATTATTTATATTCATTAAGCTTAAAATCTATTTCATAGGTCATTGCTTCAACATTCTCTACCATTGATAAGGCTAACTTGAGTTTCTCGTCATAATTTCTTGCAATTATTACACCCTTAACATTTTCATCTTTTTTGTATTTTTTTACCCAACCCATATATCTGAGAGTTTGACCAACCGCAGCATCAATTGTTTTTTTATCATTCTTCAGTTCAATTACTACATAGTTTCCATTTTTTTTATCTTTTGCCAATATATCTATATGATTTTCACCTTCTACTCCAGGTGCATGATACTGTTGGCTAACAACATTTCCATCATCTATTATGAGTTCATATTTCTTACTTAGTATAGTGTTTTCCCAATTTTCAACAATAAAATCTTCAAGATGTGTTTCAACTGAAAATACAGAAATTGTTTGTGTAGCTCTAGAGCTGCTATCAAATGCTAAATTAAGCTCATTATTGTAAATTTCAATAATATTATTTAAATCATTAGATATAGCTTCTTCTTTTATTTCTTCTTGGTTTTCATCTAGATAAATTACTTTATTATCTATTATTTTTGGATTATATTTTTTATAACAATAAGAGTTACCATACCTGGGTGGTTTTTCAATAATATCTGATATTTTTGGATAATCATTTGTAAGTTCATATGACCAGTTTACTGGGAACTCGGCTGCTTCTCCTCTTCCTTGATATGAGTAAGTTTCACTTATTCCAAAAGATAAAATTAGTACATTTTCTTGCTTGTAATACAAATAAACAGGATAGAATCCTTTACTTGTAGACATCCCTGGAGCTAGAAATGATATCCACGGAATTTTAGATGCTGCACCCATACCAAAAGAAATTTTAACATTTAAGTCAAATTCATCCCAAAACTCATTATATTCTTTTGTAACAAGGTCTCCTGTTTGGGCTTGAATTATATATTTATCTAAAAATTTCATATTCTGATTATATCAATTTGTTAATATTTCCTAAATTGATACTCAATAATTAGCAAAAAAGTTACCCAATTAAAAAAAACAAAAAATTGAACTAAGAGTTGGTACCCCGTCTAGGACTCTAAATTATAAACCTATCAATCAGACTAATTATTCAAATACATGATGTCAGAGTTAGTAATTTAGCTTTCAGTTAATTGTTAACTCCCCATTTTGTGAATTCTCCATCATACTCTAATCTAAATTCCCAGTCCCCAGAAGTAGTGAAACCATCCGCTATACAAACTACGTTATTTGGTTCTTCTGAAATAACTTCCTTTATTACTAATTTTAGTATCTTGTACTTTCCACCAAATAAAGTATCAGTTTCTTTACCAACTAGTGAATCAGAAAGTTCCTGACAATTAGTTGGATTACCTCTGAATATATCTGGAAACATAAAAAACAAAATTAGTAATAAAACGAAAACAATACCAGCTCCTTTTAAAGAGAAAATTGTAAAATTCTTATCTTTTCCTGTATCGCTTGTTTCATCAACTGGCTTTGTTTTACTAGAAGAATCATTAGATAGATTTTCTCCACATTCTGGACAGAACTTAGAGTTATCAGCTATTTCTTTTCCACATTCTGAACAATACATAACACGCTTCCTTTTTTTTATATTATGAATCAATCTGACTAATTATTCAAATACATGATGTCAGAATTGGCAATCTAAAGAGTTTTTACAACTTTTTTTACAACTTTTACAACCATTAATCCAACAATTTTTCTGTTAGAATTAAAAAGTTCTGATAGTGGTCCCGTGGTGTAGTGGCCTAACACGCCTCCCTGTCAAGGAGGAGATCGGCAGTTCGAATCTGCTCGGGATCGCCATAAAACTATTTTTTAAATTATTTTTTTTAATTTAGAATTTATATAGTAATCTCCAATAGTTTCATAATGAGACATTCTTCCTTGTATTTGTTGGCTAATAGCATTAATATCCTGAAAATACCTTTGAATATCATTAAATTTAAATATTGCAGACGACCCTAGTAAACTATACAGCTTTTTAATTATCTGTTCTGATGTTCTAATTGCGTGAGTCGAAGCTAATCTTAATTCAGCTAATTCCTCATCTAATAAAGCATTACTATCACAAGAATTTTTCCATACTTTAGCAACAGCTAAGTCCAAAAAATATTTTGATGATTTATATAATGCTTTAGTAATTCCTATTTCTCTTAAAAATATTTGTTCTTTAGATAAAGTATCTTTAGAATTTTTTTTATTTTTAGAAAAATCTATAGTGTAATTTATTGCTGAATTTGCTAGAGAAATAGCTATTGTAGCAAATCCAGAAGCAAACTTTAAGTCTCTAGGAATTTTGTATAAAGGCCCTTTTTCATTAAGATTTTTTCGGTCAAAGAAAATATTTTCATTTGGAATATATTTATCAATTAGAGAAAAACTAAAACTGCCTGTACCTCTTAATCCATTCACATTCCAAACATCTTCTGTTTCAACTTCTTCAACAGGAATTATAATATTTTTATTTTCTTTATTATCATTTGTAAAAATTGCTAAAACCCAATTACAATTTTTGATTCCACTACTAAATAACCATTTACCTGAAATTATTATTCCTCCAGTAGTATTGGTAATATTAAAACTTTCAGGAGGTCCGTTTGAAATTATACTGTTAGGATTATCAAATATTTTTTTTGCTAAATTTTTATTCATAAAAGCAGCATTTGTAGCTAAAACATTGCTTTGATTTATGCACCATGCAATGCTTGCATCATGTGATGCTAATTCAAAAATAATGTCTAAATAATCTATAAAATCAATTTCAAGTCCACCGTATGTTTTTGGAAGTAATAATCTGAAAAGATTTTTATTTAATAATTCTTCTAATAACTCCGACGGAATTTCTCTCGAGTTGTCAATTACATCTATATTTTTTTTTATTAAATTAATTAGATTTTTTGAAAGCATTGCTTAAGGATATTTGTATATATAATAATAAAAAACTTATCAAGAATATAATAATGCAAAAATTTCGAACTATAAAGTATTTTTTTAATAATAATGTAGCTACGGTATCTCTAAATAGACCTGAAAAGTTAAATGCTATGAATTTCAATATGTTGTCTGAGCTTAAATCTATAACAGACATTATAAAAAATGATGATTCTATAAAATGCATGATACTTAGAGGAGAAGGAAGAGCGTTTTGTTCAGGAGCTGATCTAAGTTCAGGTGATAGAAAAAATTGGAAAGATACTGAAGAGGCTTTAAATAAGGGTTATTTGCCAATTTTTCAAAATATTATTCAAATGCCCAAACCGGTTATATCATCAGTTCGAGGAGCAGCTGCTGGTATTGGTAGTGCCTATTCATTGGCTTGCGATTTAACTATAATGTCTAAAAAGTCTTATCTTCTTCAGCCGTTTAGTAATATAGGACTTATTCCTGACGGAGGATCGCATTGGCTCCTTTACAATACTCTTGGATATAAACGTGCTTATCAAATTGCTATTGAAAACGAAAAAATTTACGCTGATGAATGTTTGAAAATTGGTTTAGCTAATAAAGTGGTTGATGATCAAAAACTTGAAGAAGAAACAAATATTTGGGCTAAGAAAATTGTAAAACAATCTTCTCAATCATTAATGAATTCAAAAAAAATCATGCAATCACTACATAATAAAAATTTTATTGAAACTTATAAACTAGAGTCTTATATACAAAAACAACTAGCAGGATCTTCTGATAATTTAGAAGGTGTAAACGCATTTTTGGAAAAAAGAGAACCTAAATTTAAATAATTATTTTATAAAATTTTTTCCATCCCATTTATAATTATCAAAATTAAACTTTTCAAAATCTCTAGTGTATTTTATTTGGTTTTCACATAAAAACTTTATAAATTGCCCCTTTACAACTTTACCTAAATGTCCAGCTGATTTTATTTTGTTTCCTTTATTTACTAAAAATTCAATTTTTTTTATATTAGGATGTTCATATGCTTTACTATGAATTTGAGGTAATAGATCAATTACTAATTCTTGATTTTCTAAGTGTTTGCTTAAAATTGGGAACCAAAATTTCGTAAGAGATAAGCTATTCATTTTCAATTTATAATTAGGAATTAATGTTTTAGGCATAACTAATCCAAATAATCCACTAAAAATATTTATGTGATTATCAAAATAAGACTTTGATTTGCTAGATAGATTATTCCAATTTATTTGACTGTAAACTACACCTGAGTATCTTTCAATTGAAAATGAACACTCATTATCCATAATGCTCAAATTCATTTCATGTAATATTTTGGATTTCTCTAAGTTAACCCCATAAACTTTTTGTATGTCTGAATCTTCTAGTAGTTTAAGTTTATTTAATATTTTTTTTACTTCTTCTTCAAATATAAAATTTGTATCTTTAAATTTTATATTTGAAGTATTTTTACTAGATTTTCCTTCACTTGGGGGTATTAATATTATCAAATTCTTTTCTTTCAAAAATTATATGACTATAATAACCTATAAGAATATTCAAAAAACAGGGAGCACTTGATGAAAAAGGTAACTTTTGATGAGATTCCAAAACTTGCGCGGAATGAATCACTTTTTACAGATACCGTTTACGCACAATCTATTTTAGAGCATGAGGATAGTGATAATTTTAATTTTGCTATAGTTAACTTCCCTGTTTCGACAAGAACTAAATTTCATATACATTCTGGAGATCAAATTCTTATTATTACTGACGGGTTTGGTAAAGTTTGTAACGAAGATGAAGAACTTGACGTAAAAAGGGGAGATATGGTTTTAATAAAAGCAGGAGAAAATCATTGGCATGGAGCAAGTGATGAATTTAGCATGTCTCATATTACAATAACTATTAGCGGAAGTGAAACTAGTCAAACAGAAGATTAATTAGCCCAATCTTCCTTCCCATTCAGGATTATTTTTATGTACATTGATTAACTCAGAGAACTTATACTCGGAGTCATCCTTAGGTTCATACCCTAATGCTTTTCTTCCTGATTCAAGCGACCAAAACCTTCTAGTATTATTGCTTACTCCGTAAACAACTAAAAAAGGAACACCTTCTATATTTCCAATTATCTCTTTTTTATTTAATGATTTTTCAAAAAGTTGTGATAAATCTCTTTGGCTTATATAAGCTCCAAGATGTCGTTTTAAGTTAGGAATACCAGTTCCCTTAGCTCCAGGAATAAATTTATTATCTGAAATATCATCAGTTATTTCTCTTGGAAATCCAATTCTTACATGTACAAATTCCAGTTTTTTCCCAAATTTTCCAGATGCATAAGGTATTGATAAAAGCTCATATGATGCTTTTGCCCATCCATAAAAATTATCAGAATAAGGAATTAATTTATTTGATACCATATCTCGAATATTAGTGTGTATTTCATGGTGTTCGTACCAATCAGATGCATGATTAGAAGAAGCAACTATTACTCTGGACAAATTATTATTAAGGGCTGTTCTATATATTTTGTTTGCCATAACAATATTTTGATTTTCAGTATCAAAAAACTCTATTTCTTTACTTACATTATTAGGATCTTTTAAACTTTCAGGTTTTATATATGCTAAATGAATGATAGCATCATGATTTTTTGATATTTTATCTAATTCTTCTATTGAAGAATTAGAAATATCAAACTCAATTGTTTTAGAATTGAGTTTTTTATTAAAAGCTATATCAAGTAAAGTTAGTTTATATTTTTTTTCTAAATGAGGTATGATCTTAGAAGCTACATATCCATTTGCACCAGTTATGATTACTTTTTTTATTATTTTATCCTCAAATCTTTTATAAGTTGTTTTTTGTTTATATTTTAAGCATTATTATGCGTCTGGCCCTAATTCTATAATTTTCATCACAGGATTATTATCAAGATTGTAAATAGTATGATCTCCATTTTTCTTCAATTCTTCCCAATATAATTTGTACATCATTTTTCTATCTTCCTTATATTCTTCTAAATCAATTAAATTTACCAATTCATCTGGGTCTGTTTTTAAATTATAAAGCTCATCATAATCAAAACCATTAAAAATATATTTTAGATTCTTATACCAAAGTACCCTTTGCTTTAATTGAAGTCTAGTTCCATCATATTCTGCAAAACATTTATCTATTGTATTTACTTCATCTGTGCTTAAAATTCGTTTAAATGACGAAGAATCTATATTTTTAATTTGATCTAAATTAAAAATATCAAGAATTGTAGGACATAAATCCATGCTTGATACTAGATCATCAGATAATTTATCCTGTTTAATACCTGGGCCTGAAATAATCATAGGTATTCTATATATTTCTTCAAATGCTGCTAAGTTTTTAGCATAAATACCGTGTGAAGATAAAGCTTCTCCATGATCTGAAGTAAATATAATTATTGTGTTTTCTAATTCACCTTTTTCTTCAAGTAAATCAACAATTTTCCCATATTCATAATCTATTTCAGTTATCATTGCATAATAATTTCTTATTGATTCAATATGATCTTCTTTAGTCATATTTTCGAAAACCTTTTTAGCTCTTTTATAAATATTAGGTTTGTCACTAAAATCATCATTGAATGATTTGGGTAATTCTAATTCAATATTTTCATACATATCATAAAACTTTTTTGTTGAAATGAATGGATCGTGAGGTTCTATTACAGAAACAAAACAAGCCCATGGTTGATCGTCTTTTTCTTCACTTAAGAATTCTTTTGCCTTATTAGATACCAACCCTAATACCCTTTCTTCAGTATCCAGGTTTGAAATCCCATAAAAAGGAGTTGTTTTATATCCTGGAGGGTTGTCTATAAATAAGTGAGGTTTGTTTGTGTCAATACTATCTTTATGTTTTTTATTAACCTCATTAAATTCAGTTCCCTTTCCTTTACCCCATGGAGAACCTCCAAGACTTGCAGAAGTAGAATCATTTAATGCATAAATGTCCCATCCAAAATCTTCTAATTTATTAGTTCTTTCAACATGCCATTTACCAAAATATGCTGTTTTATAGCCATCATCTTTCAATCTTTGGGCCCAATGTTCTTTTTCAGTTCTTAGGTTTGATTGATCTTGATCAACCGTATGAGTTACAGTTGTTACTCCATGATTATGCGGTAACAAACCAGTCATAATGCTTGCTCTAGCTGGAGAACAAACAGGATTAGCTGTGTGGGCTCTATTAAATTTAACTCCATTTTTAGCTAATTTATCTAAATTTGGAGTAATACATGGATTTTTTTCATCAAGAACTTGACCGTGCATTTGATCAACCATTAGAAATAATAAATTTTTTTTCAAATTAAACTCCTTTTATAAGAATGGTTTTATTTTTTCAAAATTACCACCAACAATATCTTTAGCTTCTACGGACAGCCAATCTTCCAAAATATCAGAATATAACCCTCTAAAATCATAATTAAATTTTAAGTCTCCTTCAATTCGTTCACTTGGTTTTAATGAAGGATATTCATTGTAATGTCCACCTTTAACACTTTCTCCCATTAAGAAAGAAACTCCTCCTGAGCCATGATCTGTTCCTGTTCCGTTATCATCTATTCTTCTCCCAAACTCAGAGAAAATGAATACTAGGACCTCTTTCCCTCTATTATGTTCTTTTAGATCTTCAAAGAAAGAGCTTAGTCCGTCTGAAAGTTGCTGCCATAAATATTCTTGTAAAACAACTTCATTAGTATGTGTATCAAAACCTCCATGATTTACATAAAATATTCTAGTCCCAAAATCTGCAAAATGTACTTGAGCCACACCTTTTAGTTGTTTGCCTATATTTGTATTTGGATATTCTATATTCGATTTATATAATCTTGGTGCTTCATTAATAATATCTGCACCTTTAGCGGCATCAAGTCCTGTTTTACCAAGATAGTCCATTGTGAAATCATTTCCCATCATAGGAGTGTAAAATCTTTTAAAAGTTTCTAATGCTTTTGTTTTTTTTGTACTGTCTTCAATTGATGTAAATAATCCATAATTATCTATATCTCCAACCGAAGTAATAGGAACACTGGGTGCAACTAAAGCTCTTGGAAGATACTCACTAAAATTTACTGCAGTAACTACGTTCTCACTCTCAGGATCAATTTCTTTTGTAGCTTGGCCTAACCAACCTTTTGAACCTACTTTTGTAGGTTCTGCGGTATGCCAAATATCCATGGATCTAAAATGTGATCGATTTGGAGTAGGATAGCCAATACCATGAATTATGGCTAAGTTACCTTCTTCATAATTTTTTTTCATTATTCCCATTCCAGGATTAAGACCTAGCTTATTATCTAATGGGATTATATCCTCATCAGTAAGAATAATATTTTTCCTAGAATCTTTATAGAATGGATTTTCCCATGGGACGATACAATTCAAATAGTCATTACCACCAGAAAGCTGTATTGTTACAAGAACTTTTTCTTTACTTATATTCATAGTTATTCTCCTATGTGATAAATTTGAATTCTATTTCTATTAGAATCTAAAACTAATAAATTGTCATTTTTATCAATAATTACAGAAGTAGGATCCCAAAAATAAGACTCTATTCTGGCTGATTCTTCATGAGCATCAACATCATCAATATTAATAACGGGATAAAAAGTTTCTCGAGCATTTCTCTCATCAACATTAGCGTCTAAATATTCTTTTGCCCATTCAGATAAAGTTGCCTCTCCTCTAAGAAAGCCACAATATTCAAATTTATCATTATATATTTGTACTCTCTGATTACCCCAATCTGATACGTAATAATAGTTATTTTTATCTTTTGCTACGTCAGAAGGTCTAAATAAAGTACTTTCTTTATTACCATTATCCCCAAACTTATCTAAAAAATTACCTTCTTTATCAAAAATTTGAATTCTGTCATTTCTCCAGTCTGCTACCATAATAATTTCATCGTAAACTTTAATACCCCATGGTTTATCAAATTCACCACTTTTATTGCCTTCTCTACCCCAACTCCTAATAAAATTTCCATCTTTAGTAAATACTTGAACTCTATTATTTAAGTTGTCACAAATATAAAAATTATTATTATTATCTGAATCTATTCCAGAAGGGAAATTCAATTTTCCTTCTGTTGATCCTTTTTCACCCCATCTTTTTATATATTTACCGTCAGAATCAAAGATAGAAATAAGATTAGTATATTCATCGGTTACGTAAACATTATTATTTGAGTCAAAAGTTATTGAACATGGCCAATATAACTCTCCTGGATTTTTCCCAAATTTTGAAAATTCTCCATAATAATTATCTTTAATGTCAACTATAGATATTCTTAAGCCAGTAGTATGAAATGCGCCACTTCTATTTAGTACATATAGTTTATTTTCACTATTAATAGACATATCTCTTGGTAAATGAAATCCACGACCACCAACATCAGCTGTAAAACCTACTGTGTGCGAGTAGGTTATTTTTGTATTCTCTGATACTTTTTTCATTATTTAACTCATACCATTTGGAATTCTCTAGAAGAAACTATTAGCTTAATTAGAATGCTTACATTTTCACTATTAATTATAAATTCATCTTCGTTAATATAATTTTCTAGTTCTTTTATTGTTGTTTCATGTAAATCTAAGTATCCTAACTCTTCGCAACAAAAAGATAAAATATTTGTTTTATTAGCATTCCTAGAAAATATTTTAGATATGATTTTTTTTTCAGGAGACCCTAAAACATTAGAACAAAAATTAATTCTTTCTATTACAGATCCTGTATTTATCCATTCTTCTCCACCTTGCCATCCCTCTACTGAAGTAGGATTTAATAGAGGTTGACCCATTAATGCAGAGCTCATAGTTGCTTTATAAACTTCCTCAGAAGGAATATCAAAACCTCCAGACAATCTAACTGAATTAACAACTAATTCAGAGGGGCTTTTTATTCTTTTATTGTAGATTTTTTCTGATCTAAAATACTGTGACTTAAATAATTCCCTTAAAACCTCTTTGATATTATAAGAATTTTTAAAATATGAATTAACAATAAAATTGATTGCTTTATCGTCAACAGCTTTAGTGTGAGGCCATTGAGGAACTGGTGATTCGTCTTGTATAAAAAAATGATAAATGTGTCTAGCAAGATATATCGCAGTAGCTTTTTGACTACAAATTATTCTTATTATGTCCTCACCGTTAAAATCTCCTTTTTCCCCTAAAAACTCTTTTATTCCAAAATCATGATCATCTTTATCAAATTTGAATTGCCAAGCAACATAGTTATAAGGCCTTGCAGTATTGTTTCTCATTTTAATAGCCATGTAAGGCATATTTTCAATAGTCCATCCGGTAAAAGCCCTAGAACATTCCTTAATATCTTCTTCTGAATAGTTTCCTGCACCCATTGAGAAAAGTTCTAGTATTTCTCTTCCATAATTTTCATTAATATTGTTTTTATGATTATCTTGATTATCCAACCACATAATCATTGCAGGGTTTTTTGATAATTCAATTAATAGATTTTCAAAACTCCCTAGGCCATGTTCTCTAAACATTTCAATTTGTGAAGTCATAACTTTGCCCTGAATTAGTTTATTTTGACCTGTTGCAAAAAGTCGATGCCAAAACAAAGCAATTTTTTCTTCAAAAGGAAATTTTGAATGAGCCATTCTATACATCCAATATGAACCGGAACTAAATACAGACCTAACGTCCGAAAGATCAATTTGATATCTTCTAATAAGATCTATTGGAACAGGATTTTCATCAACGTTATCTAATACATAATCAACAGCTTCATAATATGTTTTATTAGATAACAAATCTATATCTTTTTTACTTCCACCAAAGCCTGCTCTTTTTAATAGATGTGATATTTCTTTTTTGTTAGTTTTTGATTCAATAGAAACCATTATTATTCATCTTTTTTTATATCATTCGATTTAGACATCTTGCCTAATATTTTTTTTCTCATCTTATATCGAATTGAGTAAACAATCAATAAAGCAGCTAAAACTGGAAACCATCTTGAAAAATTTCCTTCTTCAAATCCAAACTGTGTCATAATTATTCTTAAAACAAAAGAAATAATCAAAAGTCCAGATATTTCAAACATCATAATCTGCAATCTACCCATTTTTTGCTCCTAAACTTTTTAAATTTTTTGTATGCCTGAGCCCTATTGATCCTGCTCCGGTTACTAAAAATATTAAGTGTTTTATACTCATATTTAAATAATAACAGCTATCATATAAATAGCCATTATGCACATGATTAAATTTTCTATAATAGTTAAATTTGAAAGAGGTATTTCTACAGATGTACCAATACATGCACAGGCTATTTTTTCATTATTTCTTAATTTAATAATAATCCCAATTGTTTGAGGTATAAAAATTATTATTGTTAGTATGTTTATAAATAATCCAAAAAAATTTAATATAAATAAAATTCCAAGAAATAATTCTAAAAATGGGTAAATAACTCCAAATTTAAAGTATTTTTGTGAAATTGGATCATATTTTGAAAATGATATTGCAAACTGATTAATATTTTGAAGCTTTAAAAAAGAGAATATTATAAAAAAATACCCCATGTATAATCTGAAAAATTCTTTTAAAAAAACTTCGAATGATATAAGACTAGAGTTTATAGATAAAGATAAAGCATTATAAATAAAATTTCCTTCTATCGATGAAATAAATGCTAGCAGTATTACAAAAAATTGAGCAAGCAAAACAGGTTTATAAGTCTTAATGTAAATTAATAATTTATTTTGTTTGAAACTATTTGTTTCATTTTTATTGTGAAACGAATAACTCCCTACATTTTTAGTTATTTTATCTAAATCTTTAGCGTTATAATCTTTTTTTGAAATCAATATTAACTTTGATTCATTTAAGCTAATATTGGCTTCTATAATTTCATTCTCTAGTTCTAATTTATTTTTTATTGTTTGCACGCAACCATCGCAGGTCATCCCTTTGATTTCATATGTATTTTTTAATTTAATCATTTAAAAGTCCGTATTGCACCAAGGTTTCTTATTAACTGCAAACATATTTGAAAAATCTTTAATAATACTATCTTTTGAATATTCAATATTCCCAGCTTGATATAATTCTTCTGCAGAAACAGCTCCAAAATAACAAGAACTTAAATCAGATGCCCTCATAATAATATCTGGCTTATCTTTAACCTTTTTTACTTCAGAATTTTTCCCGTCAGTTTCTAATTTATACCTTCCGTCAATATCTGGTTGATTTTGACCAATTAATTCAATAACAATTTTACCTTTAGAATTATATTCTCTGGATTCCAGAAATTTTATAGTGTCAATTATTCTAACCCATAATCCATCTATTGTATTTCGTTCTAATTTTCTTGGATTTTCTAATAAAAAATATAAAGGGTCATTTGGTGCTCTTCTATTAATAAAAACTTTTTCAATTAGTTCAACACCAAAAATAAAATTCCACAAAGCGATATTTGAATTAGTATCAAGAGCAATTTGTTCTTGAATTATTAACTCTCCTTTATCATCTTCATGAGCTACTCCAGATTCTTTTTTTATATTATAAATAATATATCCTGAAGGTTTTTCATTTTTATAACATAGAACAAAAAAGAATCCACTTAGTCCTGATTTATTATATTTAGATTTTTCATCTTCATGTAATAAATACTTCCAATAACCTTCAGATTTATCAGTAAATCCATTTTGTTTTATTCTATATTTTTCATAAATTTTAGGTATTTCAATTAATGCTTTATCTTTATCTATAAACTCTAGTCTTATATCATTCGAAGTTTCTTTAATAAGTTTAGTAAAGTGGGAATAAATTTCCCAATCTTCCCTATACGTTGCAAGTCCATAGCCAAATCTTGAATAAAGAAGAGATTGCGAAGCCCATAATCCCGCTAATATATCTCCTCTATCTTTTGCTTGATTGTGTAATGTGCTCATCATGGACGTAAAAATTCCCTTACGTTTATGTGTAGGTGCGGTTCCCATATAAGCAATACCTGCCATATTAAGAGTTTTTCCACCAGGAACAGTAATATTAAATTTGTCTGCACCTCCTGTTCCAACTATGCTTTTTGAATTTTCATCAAAAGCTGCAATTAATCTTTTATTATTTGTTTCCCATTGATTGATTGGGTTCATTAGCCTGTCGCTAGCAAGTCTTTTTACATCTTCGTCTTTAGGGATGTCTCCAAAAACTCTTCTTACAGACCTTCTCCACTCAATGAAATTATCTTTATTAACTGAAATTATTTTTATTGTCATTTATTTTTTCTTTAAAGCTTCTTTCCCTGCTTTTAATGTTTCAACTATTTTATCCACATCATATACACACCCTCCCCAAGTCCCTCCGCTTACATCCTGAAGAGCTGCCCACAATCTTGTATCATCAGGTAAATTTTCATTTGCTTTTATTTCTAAAGTTGCATTCCTCAAAGAGAATTCTTTATCACCCCATGCTTTTCCATGGTTATTATTTAATTCTCCAACCAAATTTATTGATCCTGTGAGCTTTTTTGTATCAATTATTATTTCTATGATATCTGAATCCTTAAGAAGACCAATAGGACCACCAGCTAAAGCTTCAGGTCCTATGTGCCCTATGCATGCTCCAGTAGATACACCTGAAAATCTTGCATCAGTTAAAAGAGCTATATATTTTCCATATGATAAATGCTTAAGAGCTGCTGTTATTTGATAAGTTTCTTCCATTCCTGTGCCATTAGGTCCTCCACAAATTATAACTAAAATCTCTCCCTTTTTTAATTTATCAGGACCCGTAGATTTAATTGACTTCATGGCTTCTTTTTCTGAATTAAATACTCTTGCTAAGCCAGTATTTCTATAAATTCCATCATCATCTATAACGCTTGGATCAATAGCTGTTGATTTTATTACAGATCCTTCTGGAGCAATATTTCCTTTTGGGAAAGTTACAGTAGAGGTTAATCCCTTTAAAGTTGCATTAGATTTGCTCATTATTACATTTTCTGGATTTATTTTATCGTTTTCAGATAAAAATTTTCTTACATATTTTCTTCTCTCAGACTCTTCCCACCACTCTAAATTTTCTCTTAAAGTTTTTCCAGTAACTGTCAACACATCAAGATTTAATAAGCCAAGTTTCTTTAGATTTAACATAACTTCAGGAACTCCTCCTGCTGCATAAAATTGAGAAGTTGGATGTCCTACTGGCCCATTCGGAAGAACATCAACTAATCTTGGAACATAACTATTTATTCTTGTCCAATCATCAACGGTCATCCTTCTTCTACCTACAGAATGTGCAATTGCTGGTAAATGAAGAAGCAAATTAGTTGATCCTCCACATGCAGCATGGAGAACCATAGCATTTTCAAATGCTTCATCAGTCAATATTTGATCAATATTAATTTTATTTTCTTCAAGATTCATTAAAGCTTTAGCCGATCTTTTTGCATTGTCAAGCCAAGCTGGAGTTCCACTTGGCGTACACGCTGAATGAGTAAGCGCAATTCCAAGTGATTCGGCTATAACTTGAGAAGTGCCTGCTGTTCCAAGAAATTGGCACCCACCTCCAGGAGATGCACACGCCCTACATCCCATGTCTTGAGCATAATCTAGGGTAATCTCACCTTGTGAAAACCTAGCGCCTATTGATTGTATTTTTCCTGCATCTTCTCCATTATGTGGAGCTAAAGTTGATCCTCCAGGAACAATGATTGAAGGCTTATCTTTCATTCCTGCTAAAGCCATCATCATAGCAGGAAGCCCTTTATCACACGATGCAATTCCCATTATTGCTTTAGCTGTTGGTAATGATCTAGCAATTCTTCTGAAAATTTTTGCAGCATCATTTCTATATGGAAGAGAATCAAACATTCCTGTAGTACCTTGTGTTCTTCCATCACATGGATCTGAACAATAAGCTGCGAAAGGAAGCCCTCCTAATTCATTAATTGTATTAGCAGATTTTTCTACTAAAGAAGCTAATTCCCAGTGTCCTGTATGAAGCCCTAACGCGATAGGAGACCCATCTTTGTCCTTCATACCACCACTAGTAGAAAGAATTAAGAATTGTTTTCGTAAAAGTTCTTGTGGGTTCCAGCCCATTCCTGCATTTTGGGTTAGACCAAAGTGATTTCCACTTGGTTCGTTAATTAAAATTTCTGCAGTAAAAGGAATTTTTCCTTTTGGACCTTCAGCATGAGTTTGAATTCTATAATTCGATTCTGTACCTCCCTCAATAATATCTATGAAGGATGGTTTTATTTTTTTATTAGGCACCACATTCTCTCCTGACAATATGTTTTGATATTAGTAATAATAACATATTGGATTTATACTAAAAATTAATAAAAATAAACTGAATTTATTTTTATTAACTCCAAGTTCTATCATGAGAATCTAAGCCATCCCAATCTGAAGTGTTTTCAAAGGCTCCCTTAGGGAAAATAGTAAATTTACTATTTGAAGAAGGTTGAGCTAAATGTTCTTTTATTGCTTCTTCATTGAGTTCTATACCTAAGCCTGGAGCATCAGTTAGTTCTACATAGCCATCTTTAATCATTGGTCCTTTTTGACCTATTAAAGTCACGATGTCATTCCACCAAGGATTGTCTACTGAATGCATCTCTAAAGCTATAAAATTTTCTATAGTAGCTGCACAATGCACATTAGCCATAGCAACTATAGGTGATCCAGCTTGATGTAATGCTACTGGAATCCCTGCATCTCTACAGTAATCAGCAATTCTTTTTGTTTCTAAAATACCACCTGATGTTGCTAAATCAGGGTGAGCTACTGATATTGCTCTGTTATCAACTAAAGGTTCAAACCCTTCTTTACAATAAATATCTTCACCAGTAGAAATAGGTGTGTCTACTCTACTTTTTAGCATCTTCCATTGATCAACCAGCTGCCAAGGGATCATATCTTCATACCAAGCAAGTGTAAATTTATCCAAAGCCTTCCCAATTCTTATAGCATTTTCAACACCCATATGACCAAAATGATCAGAAGCAAGAGGAATTTCATACCCTATGATATCTCTAACTGTTTTAACATATTCTGCCATTTTTGAAATCCCATAATCTGTCACTTGTATTCCAGTAAATGGGTGCATTATATTATCAGATTCGCTGATTGATTTTTTATTAATTACTCCATCTGTAAATTCTGAAGCAATCCATAAGCCTATATCCATCTTTAGAAAATCAAATCCTCTTTCAATTCTTTCCTTTAAAGCATTTCCCATTTCTTCAGGATCTTTTTTTAATGGAGTATCAGCGTAGACTTTTACTTTATTTCTATACTTTCCACCTGCTAGCATGTATGCAGGAACTCCATATGCTTTCCCAGCAAGGTCACATAAGGCCATTTCTACACCACAAACCCCACCTCCAAGTCTACCGTGACCACCAAATTGTTTGATTTTTTGAAAAATTTTATCTATATTGCAGGGATTTTCGCCTAGGATTTTATTTTTTAACATTAAAGCATATTTTGCAGAAGCTCCGTCTCTTACTTCGCCTAAACCAATTAGTCCTTGATTTGTATATAGTTTTATTATTGGCCATCTCCAACTTCCATCTCCTATTACAGCTATTCTCATATCAGTAATTTTTAATTCAGTGGGATTTGATGATTTATTAAATTCTTGCTTTATATTATTTTCCAAAATAAGCTCCTAACCTTTTCTTAGTTTTTTCCATTTTTCAAAATCTTCATTCATTTCTTTAGAATAATCTCTATCTACTTGGCCTGGAGTATATATTCCTTCCGTAATTCTAATTTGTCCAAATTCATCTTTTAGTCTGATATTTTCTGAGCTTATAACTACTTCCTCAGCTAAATGAGGGGGGATGAAAATAATTCCAGACCTTGTTCCTAAAACTACATCTCCAGGAACACATGTTGCATCTCCAATTCTAGTAATACCATTTATTTCAGGCATGCATACATTGTTAATAGCACTTGGATCAAGTCCTTTTACAAAAGCATTAAAATTATCCATTTCATAAATTCTTTGAGTATCTCTTATTCCTCCATCAATAACCATACCTGTGCCTGTTTTTGCTTTAATTGCTGTTGTTAAATTATCTCCTGCAAAAGTTCCGTCAAAAATTTTTCCAAATAAATCTACTACTATTAAATCATCTTTTTTTAATTCATCTATTACCCAAGAGTTTTGATGACCAATCCTAGATTCAATTCCCCCTTGATTTTCAATTGCATTATTTAAATCTGGTCTTATAGGTACCCATCTACAAGTTACAGCTCTGCCTACTATAATTCGATCTGGATGAAGGTTGATCCATTTACCCGCAAATTGAGAATTATACCCATTTCTTCTACAAGTACCCCATGCTTCTTCTGTTGTTACTAATTTCATCCTCTCTAAAATATCATTTGAAACTAGAGGTCTATTATTAATATCCCTTTCACCTGACCATTCATTTGTGACAGCTTTTATCATTTCGGGGTTTGTAAGATTTATCATAATTTCCTTTATTTTTCAGACAACAGTGTAGCCTGATTAAATTTTTCCAAAATTTCCTTTTGTAAATTTATAAGTTTTTTTATAAAAAGATCTAATTCTTCTAGTACTTTATCAGGATTTTCAGGATAGAAAATCATAGTTTTAGATTTTATTTCAAACTCCTCATCTAAATTATTTTCTAAAAACACTTTTATTCCAAGAAGAGAATTATCAAATTTAATTGTAATTTTGTTTTTATCTCCTTTTATTAAAACAATATGCTTATATTTATGACAGAGAATTTTAATATTTGTAATCAAAAATAACCGATTAAGCTCTTCTGGAATTGCCCCAAATCTATCTATTATTTCACTAACTAAGTTTTTCAAATCATTTAAATCTCTAGTTTTTGATAATCTCATATATATATTTAGACGAACTTTAATATCGTCTATATATTCTTCAGGTATTCTGGAACTTATATTTATGTCTACTGTATTCATAAGAAAAAAATTCAAATTACTTTCTTCCCCTTTCTTTAATGAATTTATTGCTGATTCTAATAAAGAATTGTAAAGCTCAAAACCAATTGAACTTATATGCCCACTTTGCTCTTTACCCAGTATATTTCCAGCACCTCTTATTTCTAAGTCTCTAATAGCGATATCATATCCAGATCCAAATTCTGAAGAAGAAACAATTGCATCAAGTCTTTCTTCAGAAATTGAGTTGATGCGAGATTTTGGAGGTGTTAAAAAGTATGCATAAGAAGTTTTTTCACTTCTTCCTATTCTTCCTTTCATTTGATACAACTGAGATAAACCAAATTTGTGAGCATTATTTACGATTAATGTATTAACATTAGGCATATCTATACCTGACTCAATAATAGTTGTACAAACTAACACATCAGATTTATTCGAAGAAAAATCAGTTATTATTTTTTCTAAATTATTTTTATCCATTTGACCGTGTGCAATTGTAACATTAGCTTCAGGTACAATTTTCTTAATATTATTAGCAATTATTTCTATATTGACAACCTCATTATTTACAAAAAAAACTTGCCCCTTACGATCAATTTCTCTCATAATAACTTCTTTTATTAATTCTTCTGAAAATTCGGACAGGTAAGTATTTACAGGTATTCTATTTTCAGGAGGAGTATTAATCATACTTAAGTCTCTTACACCATTTAATGCTAAGCTTAAGGTTCTTGGAATAGGAGTTGCACTTAAACTTAAAATATCAATATCTAAATCTTTTTGCTTAATAATTTCTTTTTGATTAACTCCAAATTTATGTTCTTCATCTATAATCAACAGACCTAAATTTTTAAAAGTTATATTTTTTTGTATTAATTTGTGAGTACCGATCAAAATATCTACTTTACCTTCTTCTAACCTGGAAATAATTTTCTTTTGATCTTTTCCAGAAACAAATCTTGATATGTATTCAATTTCTACAGGAAATGGGTTTAGCCTTTCGGTAAAAGTTTTAAAATGTTGCAATGCTAAAACGGTGGTTGGAACCATTATGGCCACCTGATAACCATTTTCTACTACTTTAAAAGCAGCTCTTAATGCTACTTCGGTTTTCCCAAATCCTACATCTCCACATAATAATCTATCCATAGGTTTTTTTGAGACTAAGTCTAAATTAATATCATCTATGGCTTTTAATTGATCCTTCGTCTCTATAAATTCAAAAGATTCCTCTAACATTTTTATCCATTCGGTTTTTTTAGGATAAGTTTTTCCTTGAATTTTTTCTCTTGCTGCATATATTTGTAATAATTCTACTGCTAAAATTTCTATAGACTCTTTAACTTTATTTTTTGATTTAATCCATTTTTCTGATCCTAATATATCTAAATTTGGAGTATCTTTTTGGAATGACTTATATAATTGAATTCTATCTATTTGATCTGATGGAACGTATAACTTATCATCATTTTTATAAATTAACACAATAAACTCTCTATTTGTGGAATCAATTTGTGTTGTTCCTACAAATTTTCCTACTCCATGATCTATATGCACAACAAAATCATTAACTTTGAATGGCTCAGAAGAATGAGTTGAGGGTAAATTATTTGAGTATGATTTAAATACTCTCTTTTTTTTCATACCAAATAATTCTTTATCAGACAAAATTGTATAAAAATAATTTTCTGTATTTATTTTAAAACCATCGCCAATATTTTTTGAAATAATTGTAAATTTATTGTTTGAAATTTGATTAATGTCAGTAAAAATATCTATATTATCCATATCTAAAATTTCTTTTATTCTATTTGGATAATCTGTAGTAATTATTACTTTTTCTTCTTTATTTTTTTTGTTTAAATATCTTGAAATCTTATTTTCTTTGAAATTATATATTTTAGGAGAAGAAAAATTCAATTTAAAATGTTTTTTATTTTCATAAGATCTTTGATTTATTTCAATTGTATGGTGATGTTTATCAAAAAAATCTAAAATATATTGATTTTTTAAATAAGGAATTGGGAACAAATCTGAAATTTCTTTTTTAGATATTTTATTTTTTCTTAATTCTTCTCTTCTATTTGAGATATTTTCAATTTCAAAATCAATATTATAATTTTCTGCTTTTATAACTAAAAAATCATTTTCAATATAATCAAAAATTGAATTCTTATCAAAAAAACCTGAATAAAAACTTATTAATTCCTCGGCTTCTCCTGATAATAATGAATTTAAATCTTCAATTATATTTTTCTTTTTTATTTCTGTTTGATCATTAAAAAAAATCTTATTATTTTTAATGATTTCATCAATATTTTTTGCTAAAACATTTGTTTCTTGTACAGGAGAAAGTAATATTTCATTAATATTTTGAATAGATTTTTGAGATGATGTTTCAAAAATCTTTATAGATTCTATGGTTTCATAAAAAAAATCAATTCTTATGGGATTTTTATTTGATATAGAAAAAATATCTATGATGTCTCCTCTTACAGCAAATTGACCCACTGATTCAACTATTGAAGTATTTTTATACCCACTTTTAATCAAAAGTGATATTAATATTTTGGGATTTATTTTTTCTCCTACACTAAGATTTATGCTTAATTCTCTAAATAATTTTTTTGATATTGTATTAGTCGTTAATGCATGAATTGATGAACATATAATTGGATTTTTTTCATCATAATTTCTTACATTTAAAGCTTGTAAACACCTCATTCGTTCAACTGTATTTTTATTATCTGGTTTGTATTTTTCTAGAAAAATTTCATTTCTTTCGTTAAAATTTAAATTAGTAGTTTTATTACTCCAAAAATTTAAACTTTCAACTAAGTCTCTTGATTCTTCTGGGTTCGACGTAATTACTAAAGTTGGTTTATTTATTAATTGGACAATAGAAGAGATTATGTATGCAAAAGTTTGTTTGGGGGAAATTATTTTAGGTGATTTGCTATTACGCAACTCTCTAACCACATCATTAAATGTGGGATCATTGTGTAATACTGTATTTATTCCAATCAAATTACTCAATTTCATAATCGGATAAAATATATTGTATTAGAAAAAAAAATTTTTTGCTGAAAAATAATAATGGCAATTGAAAAAAAATTAAGAATAGTTGTAAAAATAGGCAGTAATTTAATTACAGAAAATAACAATATTTTAAATTATGATGTTATGAATGATTTATGTGATCAAATTGCTTCAGTCCATAGCGAAGGTCATCAAGTAATTATTGTTTCATCTGGAGCTGTTGCTGCAGGGTTACAATATATTTCTTCTTTTGATAAAAAGATAATGATTAACAATTCATCTATTGTTCAAAAACAAATTCTTGCATCTATTGGACAACCAATTCTTATGAGCGCTTATGAAAAGTTTTTTTCAAAAAAGAGTAAAGCTATTTCACAAGCATTATTATCTAAAGATGATATCGAAAATAGGTTGGGTTATCTAAATATAAGAAATACTCTAAATCAACTTTTAAGTTTAGGTGTTATACCAATAGTTAATGAAAATGATGTAGTTTCAACTCATGAGCTTATTAATAGAGCATATGGTGATAATGATAGATTATCTGCTATGGTTTCTAATGTAATTGATTCTGACTTATTAATATTACTTGGAAGTGTAGATTCTCTTTATACCTCCGATCCAAATTTAGATTCAAATGCTATAAAAATTAAATTAGTAGAAGATATAAATGAAAAAATATTAAATTATGCTAAAGGTCCTATTGATGGAATAGGCTCAGGAGGAATGATTTCTAAAATTCAAGCAGCTAATATTTCTATAAATTCAGGGACTGATATGTTTATTGCATCTGGTAATGAACCAAATGTTATAGAAAGAATAATTTCTGGTGAAGAAATTGGGACCAAATTTATTTCTAAACAAAGTATTCATGAATCTAGAAAAAGATGGTTAATGACAGGATACTCATCTTCAAAAGGAGAAATAATTCTTGATGCAGGGGCGATAAAAGCGATAAATTCTAAAAGTAGTGTTCTGCCAGCAGGAGTTGTTAGTGTTTCAGGATCTTTCAATAGAGGAGACATTATTGGTATTAAAAACTCTAAATCAAAGATAATTGGATGGGGAATATCTAATTACTCTTCTATGGAAATTAGTAAAATAAAAGGAATAAACAGTTCAAAAATTAAAGATATTGTAGAAAAAAATTATGGTTCAGAAATTGTTCATAGAAATAATTTAGTATTAACTCTTTGAAAAAGAAAAAATATGATTAATGATTTAGAAAAAAAAATATTTAATGTTAAGCAAAGTTCGAGAAATCTTAGTATACTTTCATCTCAACAAAGAGTAAATTCATTAGAACTTTTAGCTGAAAAATTACTCTCTAATAAACATTCAATTCTTCAGGTTAATAATGAGGAACTTAAAATTGCATCACAAAAAGGATTAGATGCTCATATTTTGGACAGAATGAAAATTACTGAAGAAACAATTAATCGAATGGTAGAATCTTTAAATAATGTAAAAGAGCTCCCTGATTCAGTTTCAGAAATAATTGATTCAAAAATTCGAGATAATGGACTAATAGTAAATAAAGTAAGAGTTCCTTTAGGAGTATTAGGTGTTATTTTTGAAAGTAGACCTAACGTTGTTATAGAGATTGCATCTTTATCTATCAAATCTGGGAATGCCTTAGTCATGAGAGGTGGAAGCGATTGTTTAAAAACTAATCTATTTTTGTTTAAGCTTGTAAAAGAATCTTTGGATGAATCTGGGTTTCCTGAAAATTCAATGTATTTTATAGATTTTGTAGACAGAAAAGCGGTAGATTTACTTTTATCTATGGATAAATACATAGATTTATTAATTCCAAGAGGATCTTCTTCTCTAGTTAATCTTGTTAATCAAAATGCAAAAATGCCATCAATAACAGGAGGAATTGGAGTTTGTCATACATATGTAGATAAAATGGCTGATATCAATCAAGCAATTAATATAATTGATAATGCAAAAACACAAAACCCTTCTGTGTGTAATGCTTTAGATACGGTTCTTATTCATAAAGATATTTTAGATCAGATCATTGAACCATTAGCACAAGCGCTATTAAATAAAAATGTAAAAATTTTAGCTGACCAAAATTCTTATAAAAGCATTAAAAATCTTAATGGAGTTGAATTAGCATCAAAGGAAGATTTTGGAGAAGAATTTTTAGATTTAAAATTAAGTATAAAAACTGTTAAAAATTTAGAAGAAGCTCTTGATCACATTTCTATATATGGTTCTAAGCACTCTGAAGCAATAATTACGGATGACATTAATAGGGCAAAATATTTTTTAGAAAAAGTAGATGCCGCTGCTGTTTTCCATAATACGTCAACGAGATTTAATGATGGATTTGAATTAGGATTAGGAGCCGAAGTTGCTGTTTCAACTGATAAATTACATGCTAGAGGGCCTATGGGAATTAATGACTTAATGACCTACAAATGGGTAATTAGCGGGAATGGTCAATTAAGAAGGTAAGCTCTAAATGGAAAAAAAATATACATTAAAAGTTCCTGCATCATCAGCAAATTTAGGTTCAGGTTTTGATTCAATAGGCTTGTGTTTAAATATTTGGAATGAAATTGAGTTTTTTGAAGGAGATTTTTCAATTAAAAATTATGGTTTTGGTAATTCAACTATTCCTACAGATAAAAATAATCTTATTTATAAATGTTATTTGAAAACTAACGAATTATTAGATAAAAAAAATAAAGATATATCAATTATTTCTAATAATAACATCCCAATTTACGGAGGATTAGGGAGTAGTTCAGCTGCTGTTATATCTGGAATTATTATGGCTTTTAAAATTAATAATATTCCTATAAAAAAAGACGAAATTTTTCAAATTGCAGCAGATTTTGAAAGCCACCCAGATAATGTTGGGCCAGCAATTTATGGAGGAATTACAATAGGCTTTAAGGATTCAAAAGATTGGCATATAAGCAATGTGAAATATTCTGATGAATTAAAAATCGTTTCTTTTATTTCTGAACAAAAGATTTTAACATCTGAATCACGAAAGGCATTACCAAATACTATTAGTAGACAGGATGCAGTTTACAATATTTCTAGGTCTGCGCTTTTAGTTAATGCCTTAAATAATGATGATTTTAGTAAAATTAAATTTGGATTTCAAGATAAAATTCATGAACAATATAGGATCAATTCAATAAAAGGGTTTAATACGATTTCGAATGCAGCACTTAAAGCAGGAGCTATAGGAAGCTATTTGTCAGGATCTGGTCCAACCATATCTGCGATTACTTATGATAAAGAATTAACTATAAATTATGAAATGCTTGATGCTGCCGATAAATTAGGCATAAATGGACAAGGGATTATTTCCGATATATCTAAAGATGGAGTGCAAATATTTGAAAAATAGAATTATAGTTCAAAAATATGGAGGAAGTTCTATTGGAAATGTTGAAAAACTAAAGCTTATTGCCAAGAAAATTTCTGAAAAAAAAGAAAAAGGCTTTTATCCTGTAGTAGTAGTATCAGCAATGGGTAAAACAACTGATGAACTAGTAAGTATGGCAGAAAAAGTAACTTTTTTTGATAACCCTCCAGATTTGAGAGAAAAAGATACTTTATTATCAACTGGAGAGCTAGTTTCTTCAACATTACTAGCAATAGCAATAAAATCATTAGAAAAAAAAGTTATTAGTTTATCTGGTTTTCAAGCGGGAATAATTACAGATGATATCCATGGATCTGCAAGAATTTCAGATATTAATACTGCTAGGATTTTAGCTGAAATTAAGAATGATAATATTATAATTATTGCTGGTTTTCAAGGAATTAATATTGATGGTGATATAACAACATTGGGAAGAGGTGGTTCAGATACTACTGCAGTAGCTATAGCTGCTGCTTTAAAAGCTGAATTTTGTGAAATTTACACAGATGTAGAAGGTATTTATACTACTGATCCAAGAATTGTTCCTAACGCAAGAAAACTTGACAAAATAAACTATGAAGACATGCTTGAAATGGCAGTTTTAGGTGCAAAAATGCATCCTAGGTCAATTGAGCTTGCTTCTATTTATAATGTTCCAGTTTATGTTGCTGGAACTTTTTCTGATAAAAGCGGAACATTAATTACTAAAGGAGATGCAATGGAAAATAATAAGACTGTTACGGGGATAGCAATTGATAAAAAAGTTTCTAAAATTACTATAAAAAAAATCAAAAACTTACCAGGTACGGCTGCTTCAATTTTAAAGCCTTTATCTGAAAAATCAATAAGTATAGATGTTATTGTACAAAATACCCCTTCAGATGGATTTATAGATTTTTCATTTTCTTTATCTGAAGAAGATCTTGATAAAGCTTTTGATCTTCTAATGAATGAATCTTCTTTGAAATTTCAAGAAATTATAAAAGGGAAGGGTTTTGCTAAAATAAGCCTAGTTGGTACTGGCATGCAAAACGCTCCAGGTTATGCAACTGATATGTTTATAGCTTTAGGACAAGAAAACATAAATATTGAAATGATAACTACTTCTGAGATAAGAATTACCTGTCTCATTAAAGACGAAGACGTTGATTTGGCTGCAAAGTCTTTACATGCAGCATTTGAATTAGATAAAGAAAAATAAACTAACTTTAACTTTGTACCACTTTACCTTCAGTGATCGAAAAATAATTAGAATCTTTTATGTTTTTCTTATCAATAAGGTTTAAGTCAGCAGTGGAAAGCAAGATTTGGTCAAAATTAATAATTTGTTCAAGAACTTTTTCTCTCATGACTTGATCAAGTTCTGAAAAAATATCGTCTAATATCAAAATAGGGTTTCTGTTTACTAATTCTTTTATTTCTTTTGCTTCAGAGAGTTTCAATGATAAAGCAATTATCCTAGCCTGACCTCTAGATGCAGTAATAAATGCAGGAGATCCATTGAAAATTATTTCAAAATCATCTCTATGAGGTCCAAGAATAGTTGTTCTTTGATCTATGTCTCTAAAAAGGTTTCTTTTCAATGAATCTTTAAATTTTTCTTTTACATCTTTAAGTGAAGGATTATCATTAAAAAAATTTGAATCAACACTTCTTCCTATTTTGGGGACATACTTAATATCTAATTTTATTTGATCATTAAAATCTAAAGCAAATATTTTAGAGTTTTCTTTTATTTTATTAAGTATGTTATTTCTTTCAAAAAATATACTTGAAGATTCCTCTGCTAATCTATCGTCCCAAAATTCTATTTCATTTTCATTACTTTTTCCATCTTTAATTTTTTTTAGAAGACTATTTCTTTGCTGAAGAACCTTTTGAAACCGTTGTAAATTTTTAACATGATCATTATTTATCTGACTAAGTAAAATATTTAAGTATTTTCTTCTTATTAAAGGCGACCCAGTAATAATAGAAATATCATCTGTATCAAAAAAAACAGAGTTTATGTTTCCTACAAACTCTTGCATGGAAACAATAACACCATTAATTCTATAGGTCTTATCTAGGTCTTTATTTGTTGATATATCATAATCAACTTGAGCTTTGATGTTATGGTTTTTTTCTTCGGCTATACCAAGAATTTGACTATGACCTCCAGATTGGAAAATTTTATTATTTATCAAAAATTTATCATTTGAAACTCTTGAAGATTTTGCAATAGATAATAAATATATTGCTTCAAGCAAATTGCTTTTACCCTGACCATTTCTTCCATAAAAAATATTAAAACCGCCCTCAAGATCTATTGATGATGATTGATGATTTCTAAAATTAGAAACTGATAGAGTTTTTATTTTTATTTTTTTACCTTATTTTCTCTTTTGTATATATGATAATTTTTTAATAGTCGTAAATGTCTTTATTTGGAGGTTATTTTTGTAAATCAAATCTAAAATAATATAAATTAAGAATTTTTATGAATAAATTAATAACTATAGATCTTTGGCAAACCATAATGGGAGAATTAAATTTTTCTGCATTTTCTCCAAATAGAAGACAACTCAAATGTGAAGCAATTTATGATTGTTTAAAAAAACTTACTACTCAAGTAGATTTTTTAGAAGTTGAGAAATCTCATGATTTTGTAGTTTCTGAAATAGCTAAATACTCAAGATTCCACTCAGACAAATTATTTAGTGAATGGTTAATAATATTTTTAAACCATTTGAATAAAAATCTTTTTGAATCAATCTCTCTTAGAGAAATTTATAAAATTGGAGAAATTATTGATAAAATTTTTATAGAAAACCCTCCTAATTTTTTTGATGGCACTTATGAATTTATTGATTTTTGTAGAGAAAATCAATTAAAAATAGGAATAATTTCTAACACAGGTTTTAATTCTCCAAAGGCTTATAAAAAACTACTTACTGCGAACAAAATTTATTATGATGTAATCTCTTTATCTAATGAACTGGGATTAGCAAAGCCTAATAAAGATATTTTTAAGCACACATTAGAAAAACTTAGCATAGAACCATCTAATTCGATACATATTGGAGATAATCCTGTGGCTGATGTTTTAGGAGCAATAAATTTTGGAATGGATGCTATTTTGATTTCAAAGAATGGTAAAACTCATCCTATTGATAATAGAGTCTACAGTGTGATAGATAATATTAAGCTGGCTAAACAAATTATTAAAACTTGGCTCGAATAATTCTTCCGAGAATTAAAATAAATATGTTGATTAAAAGAAACAATAGTAGAATTCCAATTGCTATTTCTAAAAAAAATCTTTGAGGGAACATCATTAATAAAAAGTCTGTTCGAGGGTTTAAAATCCATAAGTCGTTTCTAAATAATAATTTATGAAAAAGTATAAAAGTATAATTAAAATTCACTATCATGCCAAAAATAATAATTGATAAAAAAGATCCCCATAAGAAAAATGATTTCAAAATAATTCCCCTTAAATTTTCTTCTATAGTTTTTAATTTTTTATTATAAAAAAGCATTATTAAAAAAATAATTAATATAGCTCCTCCTACTTTTTCAAATAATAAAGTGCTTTGAATTATATTTTTTACGTCAACCATGTGGTCAATTTCTCTTTCTTTGAAGAGATGATAGTCATTATTATTAGTTATAACAATTTGTAATTTTTCTATATCATTTTTAAAATAATCTTTTATTGAATTAGAAGAATGATTTAATTCACTTATAGATAGTCCTGTATTATTTGAAATATTATTCCTTGACCAATTGTACGAATAGATCCAATCAGAAAACGTAATTATTTCAAAACTTATAGATAATATTACGGGAACCCATAATATATAAGTTAGAATCTTTAAAAATGGAGAGGTTTTTTTATACATACAACATTATAACTTTTTTAAATTATGAAAACAAAAAAATTAATTGAACTTGAGGAAATTATAGAAAAATTAAGATCAGATGAAGGGTGCCCTTGGGATAAAGAGTTAACTTTAGAGTCCTTGTCTGAACTTACATTAGAAGAAACATATGAATTGATTGATGCAATTAGTAAAAATGAGAAAGAAAAAATCATTGATGAATTATCTGATATTTTTACTCATATTATGTTTTATTCACACATAGCAAAGGCAGAAAAATTATTTACATTTGAAGAAATTATAGAAAATGCTAAACAAAAACTTATTTCTAGGCATCCACATGTTTTCGATAAAGAAAATTTTGGTACATTTAAAACTTCTGATGAAGTTAAGAAAAATTGGAATACTTTGAAAAATAATAATAAGAAAAATTTTTTAGATAATTTTAATTTTAACTCTCCTGCTAGTATTTTTTTGTCAAGATTTATAAAGAAATTACTTGGAATGGATATAACTTTATATGAATCTGATATTAGCTTGAAGAAATTAAAGAAAAATTCTTCTGAAGAACTTTTTAAAATATTTTATATTCTTCTTCAAAATAACATTGACCCAGAAATTGTTCTTAGAAAAAAAATTATAAATATTAAAGAAAAAATTGAAATTAAAGAAAAAATAAGTGATTCAAATTTTGAAAAATTTAAAAAAACTGAAATCAAAGAAATTTTATTTGGTAGTTAGTTTTTTTAATAGTATTTCCAATTTTTTTTACATATAGGTTTTTATTTTCTGATAAATCGTCTACAAAATCTTTTGTTTTATTTTTCTCAACAGTGAATAGTAGACCACCAGAAGTTTGTGGATCAAAGAGAATCATTTTTTCTTCAAATGTAATTTTTTCATTCCAATTTATTTTATAATTTAAGTTTTTTTGATTATTTTTAGCCCCAATTGACCAAGAAGATTCATTTGAAAGAAATTTAGCACCAGTTAAAATTGGAATTTCTGAAAAAATTATATCTCCAGATAAATTACTTGCTTTAAGTAAGTTTTTTAAATGTCCAATTAAACCATAACCAGTAATATCAGTGCAAGATTTGACTCCAAATTTAAGAGCAGTTTTTGATGCTGATTTATTTAGCTCTAGCATATAAGCAATTGATTCTTCTAAATATTGTTTTTCTATTATTTTAGTTTTTGAAGCCGTAGCAATAATACCGTTTCCAATTGGTTTTGTAATTATAATATCTTGATCTGCTTTAGCATTTGATATCGTCATTAATTTTTCTGGATGAATTTCACCTATTACAGCTAATCCATATTTTGGTTCAGAATCATTTATTGTATGGCCTCCAGAAATTATAGTATCTGCTTCATTTGCTTTATCTATTCCTCCCTTAAGAATACTTTCTATTGTGCCATCTGGTAAATTGTCTGAAAAACAACAAATATTTAAAGCCATAAAAGGATTTCCTCCCATTGCATAAATATCAGAAATTGCATTAGCAGCAGAAATTTGTCCAAAAACATATGGATCATCAACCATTGGAGAAAAAAAATCTGTTGTAAAAATGACAGCTTTTTCATCTGAAATTTTGTACACGGCAGCATCATCTCTAGTTGAGTGGTCAACTAAAATTTTATTTGAAGTTTTCATGTTTGTTAGCTGGCCCAGAACCCTGTCCAGTACTTCTATGGAAGCTTTCCCAGCTCAACCGCCACTCGAAGAAAAACTTGTTAATCTTATTTCTTTAGACATATAATCATATAATGTTTTTTTTATTATTAAAGTATAGAATTTATATATAAAATTTATACTATACATAATATACGTATTTAGTTATTCAAAGGAATTATGATGCAAAATAAATCATTTAATGGAAGTGATATTTTTCCTAAAAATACTATTATTAATAACAAAAATAATATTTCAATAAACGGGGTTGACCTTAAAGAATTAGTGGAAGAATTTGGAACTCCATTGTATGTTTATGATGAAGAAACAATTATAGATACTATAAAAGATTTCCAAGAATCTTTTACTTCTGAAATTCAAGATAGTATTATATCTTACTCTACAAAAGCTTTTTCAAACCCTTATATTTTAAAATTACTGGATAAGCACAATATGAGTATAGATGTTGTTACAGGAGGAGAGCTTGCTGTAGCAAAATATATTGATTTTCCCCCTAACAAAATAAATTTTCATGGTAATAATAAATCTATTGAAGAATTAAGAGATGCTGTTAAATATAAAATGAATCATATAACTATAGATTCTTTTAATGAAATATCAAATTTAGAAGATATAACTAAAGAGCTAAATGTATCTCAAGATATTATGATAAGAGTGTCTCCATCTATAGACCCTCATACTCATTTATTAACAGCTACGGGTGTTTTAGATTCAAAATTTGGATTTTCTATTGAGACAGGAGATGCAGAAAAGGCTATAAAAAAACTTATGAAGATAGATTCTTTAAATCTTCAAGGACTACATTTTCATTTGGGATCACCAATTTTTGAACTAGATCCTTTTTCTGATGCTATAGAGTATGTGTATAATTTTGCATCTGAAATGAGAAAAAAATATAATTTCAATATGAAAGAGTTTAGTCCTGGGGGAGGTTTTGCCATAGGATATCTTTCAAATAGAAAGCCACCTAAAATAAAAGAATATGCTAAAGCTATAGGGAATTCTATTAAGGAAGCTTGTGATACTTATAATTTTAGTATACCTAAAGTAATATTAGAACCTGGTAGAGCTTTAATAGGAAGATCTGGAGTTAGTATATATAAGGTAGGATCAATAAAAAAAATTCCAGGTGTAAGAAATTATATTTCTGTTGATGGTGGCATGGGAGATAACATTCGTCCTGCTTTATACGGATCAGAATATTCTGTTTTTTCAGTAACTAAGACTAACTCAGAAAAAAAACTTTTAAAATCAACTGTTTCTGGTAAATTTTGTGAATCTGGAGATATTCTTGCGAAAGATGTTATGCTCCCCAATCCAGAAATTGATGATTTATTAGTATTGCCTGCTTCTGGAGCCTATAATTTAGCTATGGCTAGTAATTACAATATGCAAACAAGACCAGCTGTTGTTATGATAAAAAATCAAGAGCCCTTACTAATAAAAAGAAGAGAAACTTATGATGATTTGTTATCAACTTCTTTGTTATGAATACTTACGCTAATAACAATGCTTATGATTTACTTAGAAATTCAATAAAGAAAGATGCTTTTTCCCATTTCTATATATTTTTGGGGCCTAAGAATGTAGGCAAAAAAAGAATGGCTTTAGATTTTTCTAATCTATTACTTTGTGATTTATTAGTTGAAGGTGATCCATGTAATAATTGCAATAATTGTAAAAAAATATCATTAGATACACATTTTGACATAAATATTATTGATCATAATACTCCTCTTGATGGATCTACTGATAGTAAATCAGATCAAATCAGAATTGGACACATTCATGAAATAATTCGCGTCTCAAATTTAGGCCCTTTTATGAGTAAATATAAAATATTTATAGTAGATGAAGCAGAAAGGTTAAATACTGAAGCTTCAAATGCTTTTTTAAAACTACTTGAAGAACCACCGCTTAATTCGATTTTTATTTTTCTTGTTAATGATATTTCATTACTTTATCCTACTATTATTTCAAGAGCGCAAATAATTAGATTATCTGAGGCTAGCGAAAAAGTTATGAGTGATTATTTAGCTGAAAATTTTAATCTTGACCAACCAACAGAGGACAAAATTATTCAATTATCATCAGGAAAAATAAAATTAGCTGAATCCTTAGCTAATAACATATCATTACTAGATGATTACCAAGAATCTTACAATAGATTTTTTGATTATTGTAATTCTGATTTATCAGAAAGGTTAAATACATCACAAAAATTATCATCTAGATTCAGAACAGATAGAAACGTAATTTACGATGAATTGAGCTTATGGGCAGATTTCTGCAAAATAATTATTAAAAAAAAATATACTAAAACTCATGACTTAAATTATGATAATAAACTTGAAAATATCTTGGACATTAATCAAATTAATAAAACTATATTAATTCTCTTGAAAACAATTTCTAATTTAAAAGAAAATGCAAATTCCAGATTAGTTTTTGACGTTATGGGATTAAATATACCGGAAAAAAAGATTTGAAAACAACTTATAAATCATTAGCTATAGACGGGCCAGCAGCTTCAGGAAAGTCTGTTGTTGGAAGAGAAATTGCAGAAAAATTATCATATGTTTTTTTAGATACAGGCTTAATGTATCGAGCTGTTACTTATGTTTCTATTAAGAAAAAAATAAACCCTATTATTGCTTCAGCCTTATTTAGTAGAAAAATTTTGAAAATAAATTTAGGATACTCAAAAAATATTATTCAATTTGAAAACAAAAATATTACTGCTTTTTTATTTTCAAATGAAGTAGATATTAATGTTTCAAAAATTTCAAAGATAAAAAATGTTAGAGAAAATTTGGTTATAGAGCAAAAAGAAATTTCTAAGGCGAATAATATAGTTATGGTAGGCAGAGACATAGGTACAAAAGTACTTCCTAACTCTAATTTGAAAATATATTTAGATGCTTCTTTAAAAATTAGAGCACTTAGAAGATCTAAAGAATTAAATGAATGTTCTGTAAAGACCATAGAAGAAAAACTTAAGGATAGAGATGTTATAGATAAAAATAGAAAGAATTCACCATTAAAACTAGCTAGTGATGCAATTATTATAAATACTGATACTCTTACAATTAATGAAGTCGTAAGTAAAATTATTAAACTATTTAAATAATATGAGTAAACTTTTTAAATTTTGTGAGTTAGCATTAAATGCTACGTTTAGTATTTCAGGTAAAATTGAAGTTATAGGATCAGAAAATGTCCCACAAAATAACTCAGTAATATCTGTATCAAACCATCTTTCAATTATAGACCCGCCTTTATGTGCGGCAGCAGTAGGAAAAGAACCAAGATTTTTAGCCAAAAAAGAGTTATTTAACTTTCCTATAAATCTATTCCTGAAATTTTATGGAGCCTTCCCAATCAATAGAGGAAAAGTTGATATTACAGCATTTGAATGGTCTAAGAAACAATTAATAGTAAAAAATAATTCTTTGTTGATATTTCCTGAAGGGACAAGAAGTAAAAATCAAATCATTAAGAAGGGATATAATGGAGTTACATTTTTAGCAATTGAAAATGACAGTATTATCTTACCTTTAGGAATTATAGGTTCTGAAAAATGCAGAAATTATCTCCAATTTTTATGGCCTAAAATGAAAGTTAAAATAAACATTGGAGAACCATTTAAAATTACTAATATACCTAAAGAAAAAAATAAAATATTATACGATAAAATTACTAAAGAAATAATGCTAAGAATTTCTAACTTACTACCTGAAAATTATAAAAATGAAAAAAAATTAACTAACGAAAATGACTTTATTTATACTAGAATAATAAGTGAATAATAAATGAATATAAATAAAGTTTCTGAAGAATTTTTTCAGCAATCTAAAATCAATGATTCACTTTTATCAGTTTTTGCTATTAAGGAAGCTAATAGCATTAGAGAAATTGCTGAAAATAAAGAAAATTTGTATAGAAATTCTTTTCAAATAGATAGAGATAGAATTATTCACACCAATTCATTTAGAAGGTTAAAACATAAAAGCCAAGTTTTTGTAGCTCCAATTGGAGATCATTATACAACTAGATTGACTCACGTTATCGAAGTTTCTCAAATAGGTAGAACAATATCTAGATCTTTAAAGTTAAATGAAGACTTAGTTGAAGCTGCTTCATTAGGACATGATTTAGGACACACCCCATTTGGACACATTGGAGAGTCGGTTTTAAACGAAATCTTAGTAGATGGATTTCATCATTCAAGGCATTCAATAAGAATTATAAAAAAATTGGAAAAAAAAGGGAAAGGATTAAACTTAACTAATTATGTAATAGATGCTATTGAAAGACATTCTAAGGGTCAAGGTGAGTTTCTTACTAGAGATTCAGTTAAGGGTATGACACTGGAAGCTCAAATTGTAAGAATTTCTGATGCTTTGGCATATCTTAGTCATGACATTCAAGATGCAAAACGATCTGGCTTTATTAATCCAGAGAATATTAAAGGTAATGTTAGAGATTTTTTTAATATGGAGAACTCCAAAAGAATTAATCAGTTTGTCACTGATGTAATAGTTAACTCTTGGGACTGTTCAGGTGGTAAAAAAACATCTGTTATTCCCATTATTAAAATGTCAAAAGATTTTTCTGAAAGATTAACTAGTTTAAGAAATTTTATGTTTGAAAATTTTTATTTGCCTGTTAGTGATTCGATCCAAGGAAAAACAGCTTCTAGAATTGTAAATACTTTATTTGATTATTATTATAATAACTTTAAAAAAATCCCTAAAGAATTACAATTGAACTCAAAAGATCAATCTATTTCAGTATCAGATTATATTTGTGGAATGACAGACCAATTTGCTGTTAGAGAAGTAGAAAAAATATCTCCAGGAATATCAAAAACTTTAAACTTGAAAAATATATAAATTTTTAAAAACATATCAGTCATTCATAAATATCTAAAAAATTAATAAAAATCTCTCCCCATTTATGAAGATATCCGTGTAGACTAAGGACAAGCGTTTTGAATAAGGATTAAGCACTATGGCGAAGGAATTTAAAGAGAAAATAAAAGAAAATATTGATCTTAAAGATTTCTTAGGAACTAAGGGTGTTATTTGGTCTGACAAAGGATCTCTTCCTAAAGCACTTTGTATGTTTCATGATGAAAAAACCCCTTCATTTACCTTAAGTAGAGACTTAAAAAGATACAAATGTTTTGGATGTAATGAAAGTGGAGACGTTTTTGATTTTTTGATGTCTTTTGAAAAACTAAGTTTTATTGATTCTATAAAGCAATTATCTGATTATTTATCTCTAGATTATGATGAAAACACTTACTCTGATGATGCAGAGAAAAGAAAGAAAATCAATATTGTTTCAAAAGAAGTTTATGATGTAAATAATATTGCTCAAAATTATTTTTCTAAACAACTTCTAGATCAATCATCAGAAAACTCTAGTAAAGTTTTATCTTATTTAGAAACTAGAGGGATTTCTAAAAATGCTATAACTGGTAATTTCATAGGTTATTGCCCAGATGGTAATTTAGGCAGCTTGTTATCCCATTTTCAAAATAGCAAAACAAATAAACGTGGTGTGACGAACTCAAATTTACTCCATAAAAATGAAGAATCAGGAGAATGGATAGATTTTTTTCGAAATAGAATTACTATTGCAATTTTGGATGAAAATTCTAAGATATTAGGCTTTGGAGGAAGATCTATTACTGATAATCAAAAAAGTAAATATATTAACTCAAAAGATAGTGAGGTATTTAATAAATCTCAAATATTATATGGGCTTGACAGAGCGTCTGAAAACATAAAGCTTAAATCTCAAGCTGTTGTTGTAGAAGGCTATTTTGATTGTATATCAGGTTATGAAAAAGGATACTATAATTTAGTTGCAGCGATGGGAACACAACTTAGCTCAGATAACTTTGATAAATTAAAAAAACTTGTTACATACACTTCTCAGTCAGGAGAAATAATATTTTGTTTTGATAACGATAGCGCAGGTCATAAAGCTGCTTTAGATACACTTTTAAAATTAAGAGAAAATATAGCTTTAAGTTTTAAGAAATCTGATAAGAAAATTACAGTAAAAATATGCTTTCCTTCAAAAGGAAAAGATCCAGATGAAATATTTAGATCAAACCCTCTTGAATGGGAGGAAATGATAAATCAATCAATTAATTTTATTGATTTTTTAATCAATTTTTACACTAAAGAGTATTTGTCAGGGATGAATAAAGATACGTACAAGTTTTTAGATATAATTATGCCTTTCGTAATTGAATCATGCGATGAAGTCCAGCAATCTAGTTATTTAAGTAAGATTTCAAAAATAACAGGTTTGAGTTATGATTTGCTGAAAATTGAAGCTTCCTCATCTAAAAAATCTAATTATAAAAAAAATAAAAAAACTATAAGAGATGATGAAAGAATTAAGAGAGTTATTTTCAATCATGAAAAAGCTCAAGAAAAATATTTTTTAGCTTTATTGATTGACTCTCCAAGCTTATTTGATAATGTAAAAGATATTCGCGATGTTTATTTTTCCGATTTACATTATCGTTCTTTGTTCAAATTATGGAAAAATTCAAATGAAGTTATTAGCCTTAAAGATACTGATGAAAGCTTGGAATTTATATACGAAGAATTATCTGATTATTTAAAATCAGGATTTGTTTCAGACCCTGATATGAGTCAAGATATAGAATTAGAAAATGTTAAAACTAGATTGGCGATCGATTATCAAAAAAGAAAACTAAATGAAACAGAAATAAGGCTTAAAGAAGAAGAAGAACTTGATAATATAGATAAAAATATTATAGATTCTTTGATGACTGAACTTGTGGAAATTACTGAAAATATTAAAAATTTAGAAAGGACGGAAGTAAATTGAAAGAAACTGCTAGTGATAATGAAAATATTTATGTAGAAGATGGTAGTGTGAATTCTGAAATTGAACCGGTTATGATTTCTGGAACATCAAGAATAGAAGACGAAGAAGATCTCTCTTCAGGAAGTTCTTCGTCGGACTCATACGAAAAAAATGATGATCTAATGATTATATTATCTAAAGGAAAGAAAGTATTTAAGGATACATACGAAGATCCTATTAGAATGTATTTAAAAGAAATTGGAGATGTAAAACTTTTATCTAGAAAAGATGAAGAAGTATTAGCGAGAACAATAGATTTGAAGTTTAAGTATAAAAAATTATCTAGTGATCTTGAAGAATCTAGCCCTGAATTAATTAATTCAGGACATATATTAAAAGAAGTGCTAAGTTCAATATTAGATTTAGAAGAAACCATAAATGCTATAGGTAAGTTCTATGGAAAATCACATAAAGGAATCATGTCTTTGGCTGAAATTATTTCAAAACACTCCTTTTTAAATGAAATACATGGAATTTATTCAGAAGATTTAGTTCTATTTGTAGCAGATGTAAATAATGTACCAGATGACGAAGTTACTAAAAAAATAAAAGAACTCTCAGATCTTTTAGGATTAATTCCCTCTGATTTGTCAAAGCTACTAGATGAAAAAGTTAAAAATTTACATATTAAAAAATTAATTAAAGATAATAATTTTGATGAACAAATTAATGTATATAAAATGATAATTGATAACCATTATGATCAAATTTTATCTAGATCTGAACTAGCTCAAAATCATCTGGCTGAAGCAAATCTAAGATTAGTGGTCTCAATTGCAAAGAAATATATTGGAAGAGGACTAACTCTTTTGGACTTAGTCCAAGAAGGTAATATTGGCCTAATTAGAGCTGTAGAAAAATTCGATTACAGAAAAGGGTTTAAGTTTTCAACTTACGCTACTTGGTGGATTAGGCAGTCTATTACTCGTGCAGTTGCTGATCAGTCAAGAACTATTAGAATTCCAGTACATATGGTTGAACAAATTAATAAAATTTTAAGAGTTTCTAGAAGGCTTGTCCAAGAAAAAGGTTCAGAGCCTACTTCAGAGGATATTGCTAAGGAATTAGATATGGATCCTGATAAAGTTAATGAAATACTTAAAGCTTCTCAAGATCCTATTTCTTTAGAAGCTCCAATCGGTGAAGAACAAGATTTAAACCTTTCAGATCTTATAGAAGACCAAAACGCTGAATCTCCTCAAAATTCAGCATCTAAAAATCTTTTGAAGGCTCAAATATCTGAAGTTTTAGAAACTTTATCCCCAAGAGAAAGACAAGTGATTGAATACAGATTTGGAATTAATGACAGCAGACCAAGAACTCTTGAAGAAGTTGGGCAAACATTTGGAGTTACAAGAGAAAGAATAAGACAGATAGAAGCTAAAGCCTTAAGGAAACTAAGGCACCCTACAAGATCATTAACTCTTAGAGATTACTTAGATTTTTGAGTTTTTGATTATTAACTAAAAGCTTTATAATATTGATTTATTTTAATAAATTATGTATATTTATAATATATACTATTGTAAGGTTCATTTGATGTTAGAAGAAATTAAAGATTATTTGTTAATACTTTTCCTTATAATTTTTTCTTTAATGGGATTGATTTTGACTATTTTTTTAATAGTTTTATTCAGACAGATTAAAGCTATTAAACATCAGTTTGAAACGGCTAATGATAAAATTGAATCTTTCAAAGAATCTATGAACACTGTAAATAAATCTATTGATTTATTTAAATCTATTTTTTTTAGATCTTCAAAAAATAATACTAATAAATAAATTGATTTAAGGAGAAATTATGTCTAGTGATGAGTCTTTTTATAAAGGATTTTTTTATGGTGCTACTTTAGGTTTTTTAGCTGGTGTTATTTTTGCACCAAAACCTGGAGATCAAACTAGAGAAATATTATCTGAAAATATTAAAGATTGGAAAATAAAAGCAAACGATCTTGTTGATTCTGCTAAAGAGCGTTTAAATAATGCGGTTCAAGAAGGTGCTGAAGTTTCTAAAAAATCAAAATATGACCTTTATGATGATTAAAAAGAATAGGAACCTAAAACTTTTAACCATGAAGTGATTTTTGACAGCTCTTGCAATGCTTCATTTACGTTACTATCTTCTATATGGCCTTTGAAATCAATTATAAAAATATAATTACCAAGTTCACTTCCCTCTGGTCTATTTTCTATTTTTTGTAAATTAATTCCTCTTTTTGAAAAACATTCTAAAGCTGATAGCAGTAACCCTGCTTCATCAGATACTTTAAAATCAAAAGCTATTGTTGTATTATTATTTTTTGTCTTATTAGATTTATTATTTGAAACGACTACAAATTTAGTGACATTATTTTTGTAATCTTGAATTCCTTTTTCTAATATGTAATGTTTGTTAATTAATGCTGCACTTTCAGGTCCAATTGCGGCAACGTTATCAGGTAAATTTTTAAGGTTTGCTACAGCCTCTCCAGTTGAAAGTGATTCACTTATTTTTACATTTTTATCTAAATGTTTGCTTATCCACAGGTTACATTGGTTTATGGCTTCTGGTTTACTAATTATTTCAGTTATTTCTTTAAAATTTAAAATTTTACTTTTAGATATCAAGCAAGCTTCAATAGGTATTAAAATTTGATGATTTATAAACAAGTTTTTTGAATTTATTAAATAATCAATAGTTTCAATTATTGTTCCTACTCTAGAATTTTCTATAGGTATTATTCCTTCTTGAACAATACCTTTTTCAACGCTTTCTAGTACTTCAAAAATATTTTTTTTTGGAACTAATAGCTTTTCATCATTATTTTTATAAATTAAAGCTGCAGCTTCAGAATATGTTCCTTTTGGGCCTAGAAAACTTAAATCATTTTTTTTATTTTTCATAGAACTAATTATTAATTGATACTTGTAATAGTATTTTATCAAGTGGATTTATAGTATCACTAAAATTATGACTAATATTTCCAGATGATGATAATATTGCTATTATTTTAGAGTTTTTAGGTAAGTTTAATTCTTTCAAAGACTTTCCAATTATTTCTGAGTTTGTTCCAGCTGCTATAACTCTTATTTCTGTATAGTTGTCAACGTCAGTGTAAATATTTATGTCAGATTGATTTGTAATGTAAGCATTTATTTTAGAGGATATTATTTCGTCAAATTCTATAATATGATCAAACTCATTTCCCATAAAAATTTCTTTATTTTTAATATTATTTAAAAGTATTATTGTATTGATATCGTTATTTAATGATTTAGCAATTTGAGCTCCAATAAAATTTATTGCATCATTTGAACTTGCAGATATAAAGTATTGTGCCCTTTCTATTCCAGCTTCTAATTGAGTCTGATTATTGTAAGAATTGCCTAGAATACTAATAAATCCTAAAGTTTTTTCTATTTTATTTGCTGTTTCTTCATCTGAGTCTATGAAAGTAACTTCATCTCCTTGAGATATAAATTTTTTTGCTAAATTATATGTTAGATTATTCATTCCAGATATTATGATATACAAACTTATTCCTAACTTCTAATAATATTTATTAGATCATTTTCTTCTATTGATGATTCATTTATTACTGAATATTTTTTATTTTTATACATATCAAATAAATAAGTATCTTTAATAAAAAATTGAATTTTACTTTGCTCAACTAATAATTGTATTTTATGAAATAAGAAAGAATTATTAAAATCTTTGTCAGTAAGAATAAAAATATAATCAGATTCATTTGTAATAGAATCTAAATTTTCAAAATAATCTTGAACTAAGACAATTTTAATATTTTTTTTATTCTTACATTCATTTATAAAATCAAAATCACCATCAATACTAAAAATAGTAATGCTTTCACAATAATTTTCAATCTTATTAATTATAATCTTTGTTAAATTTGATATACCTATAATAGAAATTTTCATATTTTATTTCTTTATATCTAATAATTCCATTATATTTGTTTTAGAATATTTCTTTATATATTCATACTTATAATCTTCAGAGTTTTTATCTTTTAAGTAAGCAATTAGATCTACTTTAGTTCTTTGAGATTCTTTTATCAGAGCAACTCCTGAATTTCTTGATTGGAGTAAAATAAAATTATTAGAATTTATATCATAATTTATTTTATTATTACTCAAATATTGATGAGCATATTTTAATGTGTTTTCTCCAATACTTATTTGATCACCTTTTTCAAATTCAATTGGATATTTGTGAGGAATTTCAATAACAAATAAAAAATAAGCACTAGCATTATTAGTTTTTATTATTGAAACAGCAAGATTTAGCAATAAATCATTATTATTTTTTTCTAAAAGTATTAATATGCTTTTTGGGTTCATTATTTTATAAAAGCTTCTCTATATTATTATTATTACCAATAATAGTAAGCTCATCATTTTCACTTAAAACTTCATTATTAGAAGGGTATAATACTAAAGAATCTCCTCTAAGAATAGATACAACTGTTAATTTTTGAAGCCCAGGTTTATTTAAAAAACCCGCTTCAGAAATAGACATTCCGACTAATCTATCAGGAATTTTTAATTTGCTTATTCCTACGTTCAATGAAAGTTCTAAATAATCTTTAACATTTGGGGTAAATATAGTATTAGCTAGCCTTTCTCCCATCTCTTCTTCTGCAAAAATAACTTTATCACAACCTAATCTTTTTAAAGTACTTTCATGCAAAGTTGAAGACGCTCTAGCTATAACGGTATCAATATTAAAAGTTTTAAAGAGAACTGTTACCATAACAGAAATTTCTACATTTGTAGCCATGGCTACAACACCAACGTCGAAATCTTGTACTCCTAATTCTCTAAGGGCATTTTCGGAAGAAGCATCAGCTGTAACGGGATAGGTTACTTGTCCTATCATTGATTGTACTTTTTCTTCGTCTTTATCTATAGCCATAACATCGTATCCTAATTGATACATTTTACTTGCAAAGCTAGTCCCAAATCTTCCTAGTCCTACAACAACTATTTGTGGTTTTGATTTCATTTTTATCCTAATCTAATATTTTCATATGCAGGTTTTGAGCTTACTCTAAAATTTTTACCAATGAACATTAGTGCTAGTAATAATGGACCAAATCTACCAATAATCATTAGAAAAATAATAAAGATTTTTGAAAAACCATTTAATTTACTAGTAATACCTGTTGTTAATCCTACATTTGCAAAAGCACTTACACATTCAAAAAGCAATTCTCTAAATATAGTATCAGGTTCAAATGATGAAATAATCATAAAAGAAAAAGTAATAATCATTATTGAAAAAATAAAAATTATTAGAGCTCTTCTAGTAACTTCTCTGGATATTGATCTTTTAAATATTGTTATTTCATCTTTTCCTAAAATATTAGATATTAGAGCTGCAAAAATTACTGTTAAAGTTCCAACTTTTATACCTCCTGCAACTGAAAGAGAACCACCTCCTACAAACATTAATATCATAGTAGTTACACTTGTACTATTATGAATTAAGTTATAGTCGAACAATGAAAAACCAGAAGTTCTATTAAAACTATGAAATAAAGAAAATACTATTTTGTTATCAAAAGTTTCTTTGCCTAGTGTGTTTGTATTAGACCATTCTGCTAATAAAAACTGACATGTTCCAAAAACTATCATAAATAATGTGCTAAAAAATACAACCTTGAAGTTTAAAGAAAAAAAGATTTTTTTAAACTTAGATTGAAAAAATAATTTAAAATTATGAATAAATTCAAGTATAACAGGGTATCCAATACTTCCTATAAAAACTAAAATAGATGTTATATATAATAAATTTGTATTTGCATTTTCAGAACCAATACTTCCTCCATTATGATCTCTCATAATATCAAATCCAGCTCCATTGAAAGATGAAATACTATGAAAAATTGAATTGAAAAATGAATTATGATTATTATCTATATTCTTAGCATCCCCCAAAAAATATATTAGAAAAACTCCAATAATTTGTATAAAAATAGTTAGATAAAAAATATTTAATACTAACTTGATGGAACTTCCTGAAACATATTTTGAAGGACTACTATCGGAAAGACTTTCGTTTATGAGCATTTTTTGTTCTAAGTTTATCTTTTTACCAAAAAACACATAAATAAGAAATCCTGCTCCTACCATAAATCCTAACCCTCCTATAAAAGATAAAATAGAAATTATAGTTAATCCATACACATTCCAAACTACTTCAGAATTTACAGGAGTAAGTCCTGTTACAGTTACTGCTGATGTTGATATAAAAAAACTATCTACTAAGCTAACACTTTGATTAGAGTTACTAGAAAAGGGTAAAAACAATCCAAATGCTCCTAGTATAATCATAAAAATAAGACCATAAAAAAGAATAAGAGGAGAGTTAATTCCTCTTCTTGATCTAGTTTTTTTTTCTAACTTAATAACCTCTGTTTTAAGTTCAGATGCTCTTTGGACTCTATAAATTTTATCTCCATCTTTTGTTATTTTAGAGTTATTCATAAAGTTAATTTAAATTTTACTTGTTTTTAATTTATTTATTTTATATTTAGATTATACTTACAATTATTATTTAATTCTTTCCAAAGATTTTATATGCAAAAATTTTCAATAGAAATAATTCCTAAACAAATTGAACAGTTGAAATATTTACCAAAAAATGTTTGTTCTGAGGTTTATGTTGCGTATATTCCTGGCGATAAGTTTGAAAATATTGTTGAGGCATCTAAAAGTCTAATAAAAGATGGATTTGATGTTATACCCCATTGCCCTGCAAGAAGTATCCTATTCAAGAAAGATCTTGATGCTTATCTTTCACAATTGTCATCTATTGGAGTGAAAAAAGTTTTAGCTCTTGCTGGAAGTGGTAAAAATCATTTTGAAATCACAGAAAATCCTAATAACATTTTTAAAAATACAATAGAAATGCTTGAAACTGGATTGTTTGAAAAATATCAATTTGAACAAATAAATATAGCTGGGCATCCTGAAGGAAACCCAATGGATCCTGAATCGGATAAAAATCTTCAATTAAAATGTCAGTGGTTGGAAGAACATAATTTTAATTCTTCGATTGTAACGCAATGGACCACGGATTTAGAATTGACTAATAAATGGATTTTAAATATAAAAGAGATGATTAAAAATAAATATGATAATAAAATTACTGTCAGCATTGGTATTGCAGGACCTGCAAAGTTAACAACTTTAATAAATTATGCAAAAGTATGTGGAGTTAATGCCACTTCTATAATCATAAAAAATAAAAAAATTGGATTATCTAAATTAATCAAACATAACCCTTCTGAAATTATAAATAATTTACATAATTACGATAATATTCATTTTTTCCCTTTCGGAGGTATTAAAGAGCTTTCAAGATGGATTGATAATGATTAAAAGGAAAATATGTCAAAATTTATAATTATTGGAGAAAATATTCATACTACTAGATCTGTTAAACTAGGAGGAATAAGATCTGCAACTATAGATAGTAAAGAAGTAATATCATATAAAAAAATTGGTGATAAATTTTCTTATATGGATATACCGGACCATTTTAAAGATACTCAACCTTATAAACAAGGGCAGATTAAACATTTCATGATTGCAATTTGGCAAGGTATGAATGGAAATAAAGATCAAGGTATTGACTATATAAAATGGGAAATTCAAAGACAAGTTAATAATCAAGCTTCTTTTTTAGATATAAATATAGATGAATATAGTTATAAAATCGAAGAGCAAATTTTGGCAATGAAATGGCTTGTGAACATTATAAAAGAATTTGCACCTATTCCAGTATCTGTTGATTCTTCTAACCCAGAAATAATTAAAACAGGACTTAAAGAATATGATAATCATATGCGCCCTTTGGTAAATTCATTGTCATTAGAAAGAATTGATTTAATCGAAACTATAATTCAATATAATGCACAAGTTGTTGTGAGTGCTGCTAGTGAAAGCAGTATGCCTGATAGTGCTGAAGAAAGAATCGAAAACCTTAGAAATATTATGAATAATTCAAAACAAAAAGGAATTATTGAAAAAGATATTTTTATTGATCCATTAATATTTCCTATTTCAGTATCTTCTAATTACGGAAATGATGCTTTGAATGCAATAAGTATGATTAAAGAAATATGGCCTGAAGTAAATATCACAGGAGGAATGAGTAATGTATCGTTTGGATTACCTAAAAGGAGATTGATAAATGATGTATTCATTAGCCTAGCTATAGAGAAAGGCGCTAATTCTGGAATTATAAATCCTGTAGAATCAAAAATAGATAGAATATTAAATATTGATAAAACAACTGAAGCATATGATATTACTAAATCAATGCTTGAAGGAAAAGATGAATTTTGTGTTTCTTATCTAAAAGCCTTCAGAGAAAAGAGGATCTGACGTGTATTTGATACGTTTTTTTCTTTGGTTTTTAAGATTTGTTGGAGATATTGTTAATGAATTTTTAGAAAAAAATGTACCTTTTATGTGTGCTTCGATTTCCTTTTATGCATTTTTTTCTTTATTTCCTTTGTTGCTAGCTTTAATAATGATTTTTTCAATATTTATAGGTGTTAGAAATTTTGAAGAAATTATAATCGACTCGTTGATGAATTTAATTCCTATTTTTGACGAACAAGATGATGAATTTCTTAAGACTTTCTTTGATAGTTTAACTTCTAATAGATTAGCAACGAGTACTGTTGCGGCTATAGGGTTACTTTTTGCTTCTAGCGCCGTTTTTGGAACTATTAGGAAAAGTATTAATTTTATTTGGGAAATTGATAAAAAAAGGACTTTTTTTCAGGAAAGAAAAATTGATTTTTCCATGCTTTTTTTAGCCTCTTCTTTACTTATAGGTTCTGTAGTTCTAACTACGGGATTAAGTTTTTTGAGTGAACTTATTGGAATTACATTTCCTGACTCTCCTTTAATTGATCCAAATATTTGGAATAGAATGGCATTGTTAGTTCCTCCATTATTAACTTTTTTAGTTTTTCTAATTTGTTTTTGGTGGTTACCAAATATTGAACTCAGTTTCATTTCTGTTTTCCCTGCAGCTTTAATTGCTACACTAGCTGAAGAAATAACTAAGATGCTTTTTATATTATATTTAAGGAATTTTAGCGGTCTTTCTGGATCTATTTATGGAGGAGTTAGTGCAATAATTGTTTTTATGGCTTTTATATACATATCATCAATAATTCTTTTAGTAGGAGCTCAAGTTTCTTTAAGAAATACCACGTATATTAATATTAGAAAACAAAACCACCAAAATAAAACTCTGCAATCAAGTTTAGATAGATTAAATTAGATTTTATCTATGCTTAAATCTAATTTATAAGCGTCAGATATCTTAATTTCTTGACTATTGATTTTTTTACTAAAACTAATACTTTCAGCTAGAGAATTAGAAGAAATATAATCTTTAAATTTAGTTAAAGCTTCTTTGATAATTTTCTCACCAAAAATATTTACAATAATCTTATCTGATATTTCTAAGTCAAGTTCTTTTCTTTTACTTTGGATAGCTCTCAAAATATCTCTTGCAACACCTTCTATTTCTAAATCTTTATCAATATCAATATTTAAAGATACGACAATATTTTCTTCAGTAATTTCTCTAGTTTCTGTACCAGGTAAAGATTCTTTCTCTAAAAAATACTCATCTTCTTGTAGAGTTTCATTAAGAATATTCAAAGTTTTATCTTTATTTATTTCCCACTGAAAATTATTAGCAGCTTCCATGAACTTACTTGTATTTTTTCCTAATTTTGGCCCTAATTTTTTTAGGTTTATTTTGATTTTATTTCTATAAAGTGAATCAGAATTCTCGTCAACTATAATTTTTTTTGTATTAACTTCTTCAGTAATATAATTTTCAAAATCTTTAATCCAATCAATATTATCTCCAGCTATGGTAATTTCCTTTAAAGGCTGTCTTACTCTAATATTATTTGATTTTCTTATTGCCAGACCAGCTGAAGAAATTTCTCTAACTATATCCATTTTTTTCAAAAACTTTTTATCTGAAGGAAATTTTTTTGTGTCTGGCCAATCATTCAAATGAACACTTTTATCATTAGTAAGTTTAGTATAAATTTCTTCCGATATTAGAGGTAATAGCGGAGATAAAGCTTTAGTTACGTTTATTAAAACTGTATATAAAGTATCGTAGGCATCTTTAGAATCATTATTATCAGCATGCTTCCAAAACCTAGGTCTACTTCTTCTAATGTACCAATTATTGATAGCATCTATAAAATTAGGTACTGATTGGCAAGCACTTGTGATGTCATAGTTAGATAAATGCTTATTGATATTTTCAATAAGCTCTTTAGTTTTCAATAAGGCATATTTATCTAATGGGTTTTTAGAAGAATAATTTTCTTTTGCTGATATATTTTCTGCATTAGCATAAAGACAGAAAAAATAAAATGAATTCCAAAGAGGAGTAATAATTAATCTTTGTGCATCAGCTATACCTTTACCTTCCATATCAATTTGTAAATTTTGCCCCTTTAATATAGGAGAAGCACAAAAAAACCATCTTAGAGAATCAGCTCCATATTTACTCCAAACCTTTTCAGGTTCTGGATAATTTCTTAATTTTTTTGAGAGCTTAACTCCATTAGTATCCAAAACAATACCATGGCTAATAGAATTTTTAAAAGGTGGTTTGTCAAATATTGCTGTACTTAATACCATCATTGTATAAAACCATCCTCTAGTTTGCCCTATATACTCTACAATGAAATCTGCGGGAAAATGAGATTCAAACCAAGATTTATTTTCAAATGGATAATGGACTTGCGCAAAAGGCATAGAGCCTGATTCAAACCAGCAATCAAAAACTTCTGAAACCCTCCTCATAGTACTTTTACCTGTTGGATCATCTGGGTTTTGTCTTGTTAATTTATCAATATGAGGTCTGTGTAAATCTTTTGGTCTTATTCCAAAATCTTTTTCTAATTCATCTAAACTACCATACACATCTACTCTAGGATATTTAGGGTCATCGGATTTCCAAACTGGAATTGGTGATCCCCAAAATCTATTTCTACTTATTGACCAATCTCTTGCACCTTCCAACCATTTTCCAAATGTTCCATTTTTAATATGACTTGGAACCCAATTTATTTGTTGATTTAATTCAACCATTCTTTCTTTGAAAGATGAAACATTAACATACCAAGAATTAACAGATTTATAAATTAATGGCTCATCAGTTCTCCAGCTATGAGGATAGTTATGTAGGTAAGATTCTTTTTTGATAATTATATTTTTTTCTTTAAGAATGGAAATTATTTTTTCGTTGGCATCAAAAACAACCATTCCTTCAAATTCAGGAATTTCTTTTGTAAATTTACCCTGATCATCAACCGGGCAAACAAGTTTAATATTATTTTTTTCACAAACTATTTGATCATCTTCTCCAAATCCTGGAGACATATGAACGATTCCAGTACCTTCATCTGTATTAACAAAATCAGCTTCTAAAACTTGGAATGAGTTTTTATTATCTTTAAAGTAAGAAAACATTGGTTTGTAATGAATACCAACTAAATCTTCTCCTTTGATTCTAGATATTTTTTCATAACCATTTAATTCTTCATTGAAATTTTCTAAAACATTTTTAGCAATAATAAAATTCTCGTTTTTTAAACTAATTACTTCATAATCTATGTCTTTTCCTACTGCGCATGCTAGATTTGATGGTAATGTCCATGGAGTTGTTGTCCATGCAAGTAAAAAAGTTTTGTTTTTATTTTGAAAATTTAAATCTGATTCTAGAATTTCAAACTTTACAGTAACTGCTGGATCTTTTCTTTCTCTATAAGAATCATCAAGTCTTGTTTCAAAATTAGATAATGGTGTTTCTGCTTTCCATGAATATGGCATAACTCGATCTTTTTCATAAACTAAACCTTTATTCCAGAGTTGTTTGAATGCCCAAATAACAGATTCCATATAATCTAAATCCATTGTTTTATAGTCATTTTGGAAGTCAACCCATCTTGCCTGTCTTCCAACACTTTTTTCCCATTCTTTGGTATATTTCATCACAGATTCTCTACAATGATTATTGAAATTTTCAACACCAAAACTTTGAATTTGTCTTCTTCCTGATATACCTAATTCTTTTTCAGATTCCATTTCAGCAGGTAGACCATGGCAGTCCCAACCAAACCTTCTCTCTACTTTATTACCTTTCATAGTTTGAAATCTTGGAATTATGTCTTTTACAAATCCTGTTAGTAAGTGTCCATAGTGAGGCAACCCATTAGCAAAAGGAGGGCCATCATAAAAAACAAATTCATTCGATCCTTCTCGTTTACTTAAAGATTCTGAAAAAGTTTTTTCTTTTTCCCATTTTTTTAAAATTCCTTCTTCAATCTCTGGAAGAGACACTGAAGATTCAATTTCAGGGTAGTATTTTTTATTTTCTATAGATTTCATATATCTAATAATTTTACATTTGAATGGTACAGAAATACTATAAATTAAATACAGATATTGGGTTATAAGACAGAATATGCATTTTTTCTTCGATTTCTAAATGTGAAATTTCCTTTAAACACTTTTTAATATCAATTAGTGGAAAATCACTAGCAAAGAGAACTTTTTTTAAAGTTGAACTACTTAAAGCAATTTTAAAAATACTGTTATTATATAAAAAAGGTTGTGCTGAGCAGTCGTAATAGACATTACGTAATACCTTTTTTACTTCTGGCATCTGTTCATAAAATATTAGACCTCCTCCAAAATGTGAAAATATAAATATATTATCTGGGTTATTTTTTGCTAATTTATATAATTTTTGAGGATGATTAATGCCCTTGCCATTATAATTATGCCCCACTGGTTCCGATCCATGAACAATGATAGGTAAATTATTTTCATGAGCTATTTTAAGTATATTTTTAAAAATTTTATTTTTTTGATAATATTCTTCATAGTTAAAATGTAATTCTCCTATTCCTTTTATGCCTTTATCAATACATTTTAATAATTCTTCTTCTGATTTTTTTGATTTTATATTTATTGAACAGAAAGGTATTATTTTTTCAGGATAATTATTTTTTGATTCAATAATATATTGATTAACCATTGATGCTAATTCGTCATTTTGCCACCCAAAACCAGCAACAACAGCTTTATCAATTTTATTTTTATTTATTTCTTCTACTAATTCTTCAACTTGAATGATTTTAGTTTTTTGTTTAAAGAATTCATTGAAAGTTTCGTCAATATTTTTATATTTATCTATTTCATTAGCAATTTCTTTTGGAAGTATATGTGTTAGAGAATCAATTATCATCTTATTAATTATTATTTTTTTATCTATAATTTAATAATAATGACTAAAAATAAAATTGATATAAGCAAATTTGGAAAAGTATTTATTTCAAAAACTTCACCGGAGTATGTAATAGGAGATTATGCCAACTTATTACTTAAATCTAAAATAAATAAAGAATTTAATTTGAAAAATAAAACTTTTATAAAAGCTAATATATCTTGGCAACATTATTTTCCAGCTTGCTCAACTGCTCCTTGGCAATTAGATGGAGTAATAAGAGGATTAAGAAGTTTAAACTTTTCTAATTTAGAAATAGCTCATAACGGGACAGTTGTTGTTGATGCTAGAGAAGGCAAAATTAATAATGGATTTCTAAGAATAGAAGATAATTTATCAATTCCTAGTACAGTTTTAGATGATTCTGACCAAGAATGGATCCAATATTCACCCAAAAGTAAGATGTTAGTCTTAGATAAAATTTACCCTGAAGGAATTATGATTCCTAAAAAACTTATAGGTAGCAATATTATTCATTTACCTACTGTGAAGACACATGTTTTTACTACCATTACAGGTGCTATGAAGAATGCATTTGGAGGGCTTTTACATCAAAATAGACATTGGGCTCATGCTGACATACATAACACACTTGTGGATCTTCTAACGATACAATATGAAATTCATGAAAATATTTTTGCAGTCATGGATGGTACTTTTACAGGCGATGGACCTGGGCCAAGAGCAATGGACTTTAAAATAAAAAATATACTTATGGCATCTTATGATCAGGTAGCTATAGATGCTATTTCAGCAAAATTAATGGGTTTTGATCCTCTAAGTATTCCAAAATTAAGAATAGCTCATGAAAAAGGTTTGGGAATTGCTAATCCCAGAGAAATAAGTATAGTAGGTGAACAGATTGAAAATACCAACTGGCACTTTTCAAATAATAAAAATACATTTGCTAGTAGAGTTCAAAAATATATATATTGGGGCCCATTAAAACCCTTAGAAAAAATCTTATTACGGACTCCTTTGGTAAATTTAGCATATTTTGCTTCAAATCTTTATCACAACTCATTTTGGCTAAGATTTATAGGTAAAAAAAGAGTTAGGAAAGCATTTAAATCTGAATGGGGAAAGTTACTTTTTGATTATAAAATCATTAAACCTTAAATTATTTGTTTTCTAAGCAGTAGTTATACGCACTTAGTGCTGATATTGCACCTTGAGATGCGGCTGTTACTGTTTGCTTTAAGTTAGAACCATTAGTTATATCACCTGCAGCATAAAGCCCCTGAATATTAGTCTTTTGATCTTTATCTACAATGACTTCATTAGTTATTTTATCTAAATTAATACCAAGAGATTTTGGAATCTCAATTCTTGGATCTGCTCCAGCTTCAATCATTAATCCATCTATAGTAAATTCAGTTTGATTTCTAAACTCGTTTTTTAACTGGATTTTTTCAAGACCTCCTAAATCAGTACCAATAAGCTTTGTAACATTATTGTTTAGTATCACATCTATATTTTTAGTGTTTTTTAGTGTTTCAATCAGTATTGGTTCAGGTCTCCATAGTTTTTCTCCTCTATAAACTAGAAAAACTTTTTTAGCATATTTTGCTATTAGGATTGCGCCTTCGACAGCAGCACTACCACCTCCAACTACTACTGCTAAATCTTTATTTTTATATAATGGAGCATCACATGTAGAGCAATAAGATACTCCATTTCCTGTCCATTCATTCTCATGCATAAGTTCTAATTTTCTTCTTTCTCTTCCTATTGCTAATATTAAAGTCTTAGTAAAAAATTCCTTACCGTCATAAAGGACACAATTAAATCCATTGTTTTTCTTTATGACTGAAATTAAATTATTTTCTATAATAGGGACATTTAAATTTGTCACTTGCTTTTTAAATTCCATCATAAGATCAAACCCATCTATTTCTATGTTACCTGGGTAATTTTCTATTAATCCTCCTATAGCTGTTTCACCTCCAAATTCTTGGCCTACAATAACTGTATTCATTTGGTATCTTGCAGCATACAATCCAGCTGAAAATCCAGCTGCACCTTGCCCTGCAATTAATAGGTCTATATTTTCTTTCAGATTATTTGTCATGTGTCTTTATATTTAAAATATTAATATATTATTTTTATTCTTTTTATTCATTATATTGTTTTTTTAATGAGTATAAAAAAATGAGCCTCAAAATATAATCTAAAAGTGGATTAGAGAAAATATTTTTTATGAGGCTCAAATATCCTGTACTAGAAATTAAATTTCTAGTAGTCGGCTCTATTTAATTTTACCATTTTAAATAAATCTATATATAAATTTAAATATGAAAAATATTTTTAATTTATTATTTGGTTTAGAGATCTAACTAACACTATATTACCCTTATTGTTATAAAATAGAATTTATATTCATGTTATTCTTATATATTTTTTAGATGATATATTAATTAAATAATTATAAATTTTTAAGTTCGAGGAGTGCGAGATGGGTCCGGATTTTAATCAGATAACAAATGGCAATGTTTGTTCTCCGAAAGGATTTTTATCAGGTTCAATTTATTCAGGCATAAAATCGCCAGGACAAGATAAAAGAGATATTGGAATAATATTTTCAGAACATGATTGTGTTAGTGCTGGTACTTTTACAAGAAACTCAATAGTTTCTCCTTCTGTAAATTGGTGTAAATCTATTATTGATAAAGGAAATTTAAGAGCTGTTGTTGCTAATTCAGGTTGTGCCAATACTTCTGTTGGTGAACAAGGATTTATTGACGCTAAAGAAATGGCTTTAATAACATCAAAGACTTTAAACATAGATATTGAATCAGTAGCAGTAGCTTCTACTGGAATCATTGGAGTTGAATTGCCTATGGCGTTGATGAGAAAGTATATTCCTCAAATTGAAATTTCAAAAAATGATGGTAATGGATTTGCAAGATCAATTTTGACTACAGATAAAAGAACAAAAGAAATGGCGGTTTCACTTGAAATAGGAGGATCTATAGTTTCAATTGGAGGAGTCGCAAAAGGATCAGGAATGATTCATCCTAACATGGCTACAATGCTCTCTTTTATTACAACTGATGTAGATATAGATAAATCTATTCTACAAAATATTCTTACATATTCTGTAAATAAATCTTTTAATCAAATTAGCGTAGATGGAGACCAATCGACAAATGACACTGTACTTATTTTAGCTAACGGTGCAGCAAAAAATAAAAAAATAACTTCTTTGGAAGAGGCTAAATTTTTTGCAGATGCTTTAGAAGAAGTATGTATTTTCTTAGCTAAAGAAATAGCAAGAGATGGTGAAGGAAATACTAGATTGATAGAAGCAACTGTCAATGGAGCTAAAAACCAAAAAGATGCAAATAAAGCTTCAAGGTCTATAATTTCTTCAAACCTAGTAAAAACAGCAGTTTATGGAAGGGATCCAAATTGGGGGAGAATCATGATGGCTGTGGGATCTTCAGAAATTGAACTTGAAGAATCAAAAATAGAAATTTTTGTAAATGATATCCAAATTGTTGCAGCAGGAATTGCAATTTCATATAATCATCAAAGCGTTGTTATTGCAATGAATCAAGACCTTATAAGACTTACCGTAAACTTAAATATTGGCGAAGCATCAGGAACTGCTTGGGGAAGTGAATTGACTGAAGAGTATGTAGTTTTTAATTCTGCATATACAACTTAGTTTAATAAAAAAATGTTAAAAAATATTTCAGTTATAAAAATAGGTGGATCTACTTTAGGTACTGGAGATAGTACCTATAAAGATATTTTGAATCTATTTAAAAAAGGTTGGAAAATTGTAATTATTCATGGCGGAGGGAAAGAAATTTCAAATTGGATAAATAAACAAGGAATAGAACCACAGTTTGTTGATGGATTAAGAATTACTGACGAAAAAACTTTAGAAATTGCAATAGCTGTACTTTCAGGAAAAATAAATTCTGAAATTGTAACTGAGTTCCAAAATTTAGGAATCAATGCAGTAGGAATTTCTGGTTCATCAGGAATTTTAGAAGCTAAAAAGAAAAATGAAAAATTAGGATTTGTAGGAGAAATTACAAATTGTAATGTAAGTTTATTGAATAATCTTATGGATAATGGATTTCTTCCAATAATATCTCCTTTAGCTTTAGCTACTGACATGAAAAATCAAATTTATAATACTAATGCTGATACTGCTGCTGGTTTTATAGCAAAATCTTTGGAAGCTGATAATATTATTTTTCAGACAGATGTTCCTGGAGTATTTGATTCTAATAGAAGGGTAATTCCACAAATGACAAAAAATCAAGCACTTGAACTGATAAACTCTGGAATTGTTCACGGTGGAATGATTCCTAAAATAAAAGCATGCATTAATGCATTAGAATCTGTAAAGACTGGACGAATAATTGATGGAAGAAACGTTGGATCTCTCTTAAAAGCATTCACTAAAGGGAATATTGGTACTAGGATAGTTTAAAGATAAAAGATATTGGAGAAAGAAATGAAGTCAACCCAAGAATATAAAGATCTAGAAAAAAAATATTATATGCAAGTTGTTAATCGTATGCCTCCTGTACTTATAAATGGTAAAGGAACCGTTGTTACAGATACTGAAGGCAAAGACTATTTAGATTTTACTGCTGGATGGGCAGTACTTAATCTTGGTCATTCACACGATTTTGTTACTGAAGCAATAAAAGACCAAGCTGGAAAAATACTACAAATGAGTAATTTGTTTTACACAATTCCGCAACTCTCTTTAGCAAAAACTATTGTAGATAACTCTGATGTAGATCGAGTGTTTTTTTGCAATTCTGGAGCTGAAGCAAATGAAGGGGCTTCAAAATTAGCTAGAAAATGGGGAAAAAAGAAACTCAATGGAGCATATGAAATAATTACAACACTTAATTCTTTTCATGGCCGAACTCAAGCAATGATGGCAGCAACAGGTCAACCACATTACCAAGATAAATGGAGACCACTTATGCCAGGATTTGTAAATGTAGAATATAATAATTTGAAACAAATTGAAGAAGCTTATAACGAAAATACTTGTGCTGTTTTAATCGAGCCCGTTCAAGGTGAAGGGGGAGTTAATGTTCCAGATGCTGATTATTTAAGATCTGTTCAAGAATTTTGTAAATCTAAAAATATTTTATTTATGCTTGATGAAGTTCAAACTGGAATGGGTAGATTAGGAACACTTTTTGGGTACCAACGTTTTCAGGGTGTTGAGCCTGATGTTATGACATTAGCGAAAGCATTAGGATCAGGAGCTCCATTAGGGGCTTTTTGTTCAAAAGAATTTTGTTCAGTATTAGAACCTGGTGACCATGGTTCTACTTTTGGTGGAAATGCTTTAACTACTGCAGCAGGAGCAGCAGCAGCAACATTTATGGTAAAAAATAATATTCCAGATTTAGCTTTAGAAACAGGTAAATATATGTCAGAATCATTAAGTAAATTAATGTCTAAATATAAAACCATAACTGAAATAAGAGGAATGGGTTTATTGATAGGCTTAGAAATGAACCAAGATATATCAAGCGATATAGTTTCTAAATCTTTAGAAAAAGGATTATTAATAAATGCTGTAAGACCAAATATGATTAGATTTATGCCACCTTTAAATGTTTCTAAAAAAGAAATTGATACAGCGATAAACATTATAGAATCTATATTAAAGGATATTTAATTATGTCTAAGGGTAAATGTATATTAGCTTATAGTGGAGGAATGGATTCAACTATATCTGTTGTTTGGATTAAAGAAAAATATGATCTTGATGTTATAACTTTAACAGTCGATTTAGGAGCAGGACCAGAAATAGAAGGAATTGAAGAAAGAGCAAAAGAAGCAGGTGCTATTGATTCTGTTGTTCTTGATGTGAAAAATGAATTTGTAAATGAATACATATTTCCTGCTTTAAAAGCTGGTGCTATGTATGAAGATGTTTACGCCCTTTCTACTGCCTTAGCAAGACCTTTGATGTCAAAAAAAATAGTAGAAACTGCTAGAAAATTTGGAGCAGAATTTGTATCTCATGGTTGTACTGGTAAAGGAAATGATCAAGTAAGATTTGACGCTTCTATTATGACTCTTTCTGGAGATGGAGAATCTTTAAAAATCATAGCCCCTGCTAGAGAGTGGGGTATGACTAGAGATGAAGAAAAGGAATATGCTAATAAAGCAGGGTTGAAATTAAGAGAAGTAGGTGAAAACAAAAGAGTATATTCTATTGATAGAAATCTTTGGGGACAGGCAATTGAAGGAGAAGATTTAGAAGATACGTGGATTGAACCTCCTGAAGATGCCTTTTCATGGACTTCTAGTGTAGAAAATGCTCCAGATTTATCTGAAATTATTGAAGTAGGTTTTGAAAAAGGAATTCCTGTATCTTTGAATAATAAAAAAATGAATGGAATTGATTTGATTGACTTCTTAAATACAATCGCTGGTAAACATGGTATTGGAAGAGTAGATCATTTAGAAAATAGATTAGTAGGTATCAAAAGTAGAGAAGTATATGAAACTCCAGCAGCAATAATTTTATATACTGCTATTTCTGCTTTAGAAACAGCAACTCTTTCAAGAGAACAACAAAGAATAAAATCTAATTTGTCAAAAATTTACTCTGATTTAGTATACGACGGAAGATGGTTTACTTTATTAAGAGAAAACATTGAATCATTTATGAATAGTGTTCAAGAATTTTCTTCAGGAGATGTAAAGTTAAAATTATACAAAGGTAAAGTAACTGTAATCGGTAGAAAATCTAAATATTCCCTATACGATTATGACTTGTCTACATATTCAACCACTGATAGTTTCAATCATCAATCAGCTGAAGGTTTTATAGATATCTACTCTTTGCCATCAAGAATACAAGCTAAAAAACAAAAATTTAATGATCTATAAATTTGAATAATAAGGAAAATAAAAAAACATCCTCTGTACAAGGAGGTAAAATATTCGGAGATTTTACTGATTCTTTTGATGTTGATATTCAGATGTTTAGAGAAGACATTGAAGTCTCCATTGCATATTCTAAAATGCTAGCCAAAATTAAAATCATTACTGAAGATGAAATGATTTTAATTAATTCAGCTCTTAAAGATATAAAAACAGAAATAGAGAATAATGAATTTATATGGGATTCAACATTGGAAGATATTCATTTAAATATAGAAAATGCTTTATATAGAAAAATAGGAGAAATAGGAGGAAAACTTCATTTTGGACGATCAAGAAATGATCAAGTATCTACAGATACGAGGCTTTTTTTGAAAAGAAAAATTTTAGAAATAAAAAAACAAATCCTTATTTTATTAAGAGTTTTGATAGATTTATCAGAAAAAAATCTAGATATTATAATGCCAGGATATACTCATCTTCAAAAAGGGCAGCCGATATTATTATCTCAAAACTTAATGTCTTATTTCTCAATAATTTCTAGAGATCTTAAGCGATTTGAAAACACACTTGAAAATACCGATATCATGCCTTTAGGATCAGGAGCATTTGCAGGAGTTTCTATACCGATAGATAGAGATTTTATAGCAAATGAATTAGGATTTAAGTCTTTATCTAATAACTCTATAGATGCAGTTTCTTCAAGAGATCATATTTTAGATTTACTTTTTTCATGTACATCTCTTATGACTAATATTTCAAGAATATGTGAAGAATTGATTATTTGGAATTCAGAAGAATTTGGATATGTTAATATTTCAGATGAATTTACAACTGGATCCAGTATTATGCCTCAGAAAAAAAACCCTGATTATTTGGAACTTATTAGAGGTAAAACAGGCGGAGTCGTTGGAGAATTGATTTCATTAATTACAACTTTAAAAGGTTTGACTTTTACTTATAATAGAGATTTACAAGAAGACAGAAAAGGTGTGATGACTTCTGTGGCAACTGTTATTAAAACTTTAGAAGTTTTAAGTAATATGTTTTCAAAATTAACTTTTAATAAAGTTAAAATGCTAGATAATGCAAAAAACTCAGATATTTTAGCTACAGATTATGCTGATTATTTAGCTTTTAAAAAAGTACCTTTTAGAGAAGCTTATGAAATAATAAAAAAAATTTCTAATACCCTCAATCAAAATAAAAAACATATACATGAACTATCTCTAATTGAATTACAAGAAATATCCCCTCTTTTTCAAAAAGATATTTTAGAAATTAACTTAAAATCTTCTATAGAAAAAAGAAATTCTATAGGAGGCACCTCAACTCAATCTGTAAAAGATCAGATACTAAAAGGTAAAAACTTTTTGAAAATCCAAGAAAATGGAAAATAAAGAAATAGTAATCAGCGTATCTATTTTATCTTCAGATTTTAAGAATTTAGAGAAAGAGATCACATCATTAAATTTTTCCGGAATAGATGAATTTCATTTAGATGTAATGGATGGTCATTTTGTAGATAATATATCTTTTGGATTACCAATAGTTAATTGTGTTCGATCACTTACTACTTTGCCAATTGAAACCCATATGATGGTTGATGATCCATATTCATTGGTAGAGTCTTATGGTAAATCTAAAGTAAATATATTTACTTTTCATGTCGAATCTAAATCAAATATTAGAACCACTATAGATTTACTTAAAGAAAAAAAAATGAAGATAGGCTTGGCACTTAATCCAGACACTCCTATTACAGCTATCGAACCATTTATTTCTGATTTAGATAGGGTTTTATTTATGACTGTTTATCCCGGCAAAGGAGGACAAGAGTACATTATGTCTGTAAATGATAAAATAAATGAATTTGCTTTAAAATATAAAAATAATAGTATTTTAATTGGTGTTGATGGTGGGATAAAATTGAATACAATAAAGAATTCTTTTTTATCAGGAGCAAGAATGTTTGTTTCAGGAACGGGGATTTTAAACTCTGATTTAGGTTATCTTGGAGTTGTAAAAAAGTTTAGAAATACTATTTTAAAATAACCCCTTTTTTATCAAGAGTTCTAATCTCTCTGGCAGTTAATTTTACTACATACTTTTTATCATCAATAGTTATTTTTCTCTTTTGAATATTAGGCTTAGAAATCTTTTGAGTGGCATTTAATGCATGTGATCTATTGTGACCAAATAAAGGCTTTTTTAAAGGACCTAATCCTAAATAACTTCTTGGGTCTACTGACATTTTCTACTCTCGATAAATTATATGTTTTTATATATAAATATATATAACTATAGTTTATCATTGAAAACATTATTCTGAAATATTAATCCATGAATTTAAATAAAGAAATTTCTTTATCAAAAATTGCTGAAATATTAAAAATTTTTATTTTTAGCTTAGATCTATATAAAGAGAAAATAAATAATTTAAATGTTTTTCCGGTTCCTGACGGAGATACGGGAACTAACATGTTTTTAACATTGAAAAATTTAGATTTGAATTTAGATTCTAAAAAAGATATTAAATCTTTTTTATTTGAATTAAAACAATCTTCTTTAATGGAGGCTAGAGGTAATTCGGGAGTTATTTTATCTCAATTTTTTCAAGGGCTATTAAATTCTTATGAACTAAATAAATCATTATCAATTTCTGCTTTGGCTAATACCTTTACAATAGCAGCAGATATTACTAGAAAATCCTTACCTAACCCAGTTGATGGAACTATGTTGACTGTTTATGAAGATATAGGATTGCAAGCAACTAAATCAATAGATAATTGTAATTCGATTCAAGATATTTTAAAAGTGATTGCAAATGCTTCTATTTTATCAGTGAAAAACACTCCAAATAAATTACGTATTTTAAGAGATGCAGGGGTTGTTGATTCAGGTGGGTTGGGTTTAGCAATTATGATGAATGCTTGGTATTTTTCAGAAATTAATTTAAATGTTGAGGAAAATTTAAATAATGTCTATTTAGAAATGATTGAAGGCCTTTCTGATAGAGTCTCAAAAGATTTTTTACAAGATAGTGGAGAATTAGAGTGGGGAAACTGTACTGTATTCACCATTATAGGTAAAAATATGAATATTGAGCTTGAAAGGGATAAAATATCAAAATTTGGTAAATCTGCAGTAATATCAGGAGATGAAAATTTAATCAAAGTTCACATTCATGTTTTAGATGTAGATGAAATAGTAAATTATTCCCAAAATATAGGTGAGGTTAAAAATTTATATGTACAAAATATGGATGAGCAAACAAGAGATTTTTCTGAAATAGATAAAGATGATGACAAAATACAAACTTCTATAATCTCAATATGTGATGGTCAAGGAATAATTAATGCCTTTAAAGAATCTTCAGCAGAATCTATGCATATTATTAGAGGTGGTGGTGGAAATAATCCAAGTGTAAAAGAAATTTTTGAAAAAATAGAAAATATTAAATCTCAAAATATTATAATCCTTCCTAATAACCCTAATATAGTAACTACAGTAAAACAGTTATCAGATTTAAAATTTGATAAAAATATTGAAATAATTAATACAAAATCTATACAGCAAGGAATAGCAGCTGTTTTTTCATATGATCCAAAAAATAATTTTAAAGAAAATGTAAATAATATGAGAAAATCCTTCAATATTGTTGAAGAAGCTTATATTACAATTGCAACTCGAGATGTTGTCTTAGACAATAAGTCTATTTTGAAAAATAATTCTTTTACTGTTTTAAACGACACTATTTTTGACTATTACGATAAACCTGATATAGCTTTAAAGGTAATAGTTAAAGAAATGTTTAAAAGAAAAGATTTGATAACTGTTTTTGTAGGTCATGATTCAGTTTTAGAAAATTATGAAAAACTAGAAAAAGAATTATTAGATACTTATGAAGATAAAGAACTAATCATTGTAGATGGCAACCAATCATACTATAATTACTTATTACTAGCAGAATAGAGGTCTAAATGTCAAAAATTGCAATTGTAACAGATAGTACTTGTGACTTGCCAAAAAAAGTTGTAGAAAAATATAATATTTCCGTTGTTCCATTAAATGTACATTTTGGGGAAGAAACTTTTTTAGATGGTATTGATTTACAATCTGATGAGTTTTTTCAAAAACTTATTAATTCTGATATTCATCCAACTACTTCACAACCTTCAGTTGGAAGATTTTTAGAAACATATAATGATTTATTGAAAACTTATGATTATATAATCTCAATTCATATTTCAGATAAATTAAGTGCTACTTTTAATACTGCATTACAAGCTAGCAACCAATTATCAAATAAAAAAATTCAAATTATAGATAGTAAAAACGGAACACTTGGTTTAGGATCTTTGGTTCATAAAATAGCTATGTTAAATGAATCTGAAGATGACTTTGATAGTCTAGTTACAAAATCACAAAATTTAGTTGAAAAAGCAGAATTTTTTGGATTAGTACCTACTTTAGAATATTTAGCAAAAGGTGGAAGAATTGGTAAAGCTCAAAATTTTTTTGGATCTTTATTAAAAGTAAAACCTATATTATCAGCCGTTAATGGTGAAATTGATTCTGTAGGTAAAGTTAGAACTCTAAATAAAGGTATAGATTATATAGTTGATATAGTAAGAGAAAATAAAATTGAAACACTTTTTGTTGTTCATGCTAATTATTTAGAAAGAGCTAACTTATTAATTGAAAAACTAGATGGTATTATTGATAAAAAAAATATAGTTATATCTGAATTTGGACCAGTTGTAGGAACTCATCTTGGACCAGGAGCATTTGGAGTAGGGTTCGTTACTGTGGAGTGATCTTCTCTTGAATAATAATAACTTAGATCGTTTTAAAAATTTAAAATCAATACTCTCCCAAGAATATCAACTTGGGTTAAATGATCAATCTGTTGAATTAGGTTTAGATAACTTAGTTAATAATTTTTACACAGATTTTAATTGGATTTATTATATTTACCCTATGAAAGGGAATAGTTATAAAAACCTAGGTATTGGAGAAAGGCATATTTGGGTAAAAAATCTTATTTCTAAAATTAACTATGAGATAAAAATTATACAAGATCGAATAACTAGAAGTTTAATATTAGAAAAATTACCATTAGAAACACCAATTGACCAACTCCCTTATATTTCTAAAAGATTTATAAGTAAGTTTTCTAACATAGGAATATTTAATTTAAATGATCTTTTATTACATATCCCCTTTAGATATGAAAATTTTACACAAGTAAAACCTATAAACCTACTATCAGAGAACGATAGCACTACTATCATAGGTATAATTCAAAATACCATACTCCTTCCAAATAAATCTGGAGCAAGGGCAACTCAAATAGTTGTTTCTGATAATACAGGACAAATAAAAGCAACTTGGTTTAGACAGCCTTATCTAGTTAGGAATTTTAGAAAAGGAAGTAAAATAGCTTTATCTGGAACTGTAAAAAGATGGAAAAATAACCTTCAATTTACAAATCCTCTTCATCAGATAATAAACAGTAAGAATCCTAAAAAATATGAATACTTATTACCTTACTATAATGCTACTGATAAATTATCACAAATTACACTAAGAGAAACTATTTCGAAATCTGTTCAAATTGGACTTAATAAAATAAATGAATTTATTCCAATTGATATTTTAGAAAGAAATGATCTATTTACTTTAAGAAAATCAATTTTTCATGCACATTTTTCAAAAAATGAACATGAAAAAGAAAAAGCTTTGAGAACCTATGCTTTTCATGAAATATTTCAATCACAAATCTCTGTCAAATACAGAAAAAAATTAAGAGAAAAAAATCTAACTTCTTATAAATTTAAATCTTTTAAAGAAAACTATAATTCAATAAAAAAATATTTACCTTTTGAATTAACAGAAGATCAAAAAAAATCTATTGTAGAAATAGAAAAAGATTTATCTTCTAATCTTCCTATGGCAAGATTACTTCAAGGAGAAGTAGGTTCAGGTAAAACAATTGTTGCTTTAATATCTCTTCTTTGTACAGCAATGGAGGGAAAACAAGGTATTTTACTTGCACCAACTGAAGTTTTAGCTGAACAGCATTTTATTAACCTTTCTGAATTAGTTTCAGCAAATATAGAATTTGGTACTAATGAAAACATCAGAATATTTGAAATAAATAAAAAAATGAAAATATGCCTATTAACTGGATCTTTAAATAATAATTTAAAAGTAAAAACTAGAAAGATGATTATAGAAAATAAAGTAGATATTATAATAGGTACCCATGCTTTACTTCAAGAAGATTTATCTAAGAATTTTTCTGGACTAATAGTTATAGACGAACAACAAAGATTTGGTGTCGACCAACGAAATTTATTTTTAAAAAGAAAACCTATTCCTAATATGCTAGCAATGTCTGCTACTCCTATTCCTAGAACCTTAGCTTTAACAATTTATGGTGATTTATCTTTATCTACCATAAATACTATGCCAAATAGAAGAAGAGATGTAATGACTAAATGGTTAAAAAATAGTCAATTTGATGAAGTGTTAGATTCTATTGAAAATGAATTAAATTCTAATTCACAAGTTTTTTATGTTTGTCCTTTCATAGATCAATCTAACAAAATGGAAGTATCTTCGGTTACTCAAGAATTTGAGAGATTACAAAAAACTAAACTTTCTAAATACAAAATAGCTTTACTTCACGGAAGAATGAAAATTGATGAAAAACAAAAAACCATGAATATGTTGCGTAATGGCGAAATAGATATTCTTGTAAGCACTCCTATTATAGAAGTAGGGGTAGATATTTCTAACGCAACATTAATAATTATAAATTCAGCAGATAGATTTGGAATATCTCAGCTCCATCAATTAAGAGGTAGAGTTGGAAGGGGTGAAAAACAATCTTCTTGTATTATTGTATCCTCAGATGAAATAAATGAAATAACTTCAAAAAGATTAGAGGCGTTATTAAAAAGTAACAATGGTTTTACTCTTGCTGAAGAAGATCTAAAAATAAGAGGACCTGGAGAAGTAGATCAAACTAAACAAAGTGGTTGGCCAGAATTTAAGGTAGCAAATCCTCTAGACTTCAATTTGATTGAAAGAGTTAATAAAGAGTCTGAAAGAATTTTAAGTGTTGATCCAGAATTATTAGACGAAAAAAATGAAATTATAAAAAATTTACTTAAAAATATCACCTCAATTGATATAAGTTTAGGATAATTTATAATATAAAAACATAATGATAAATAATATAAATCACAGCCCTGTAAAATTTTGGGCTAAAATTCCACATGGAATTTGGATCAGAGAAGCTACTAGTGTAGCTGTAGACAGTAAAGATAATGTATATCTGTTTAATAGAGGAAATATTCCTTTATTAGTTTTTAATTCTTCTGGAGATTTAATAAATAAATGGGGTAATGAAGATCCTTTTGGAGATATTGAAGTTCTTCAATTAAACCCAAATTGGAAACACCAAACATGGAAGCACTCTAAATTTGTAAGACCACATTCAGTCAGAATAGACTATGAAGATAATATTTGGTTTGTTGATGATAGTGGTAATTCTATATATAAATATAATCAATCAATGGAATTACAAATGAAAATTGGAAACGGAGAAGCTTCTGAAAGAGAAAGTGGACAACCGTTTAATAGACCTACAGATGTAACAATTAGGAAATCTACAGGCGAAATATTCATTAGTGACGGATATGGTAATTCTAGAATTCATCATTTTACCTCAGATGGGGAATTTGTTAAAAGTTGGGGAATTTCAGGTACAAATCCTGGTCAATTTTCTTTACCCCATAATGTGAATATGATCAATGATAATGAACTGATTGTTTGTGATAGAGAAAATCATAGAGTACAAATCTTTTCTATTGATGGAGAATTTATAAAAGAATGGCATGTACATAAAGCTGTAGCATCCACAACAGATGAGCTAGGGAATATTTATATTGCTGAACAAGGACCTCCTCCTGTCCAAAGAGGTGTAAAAAATCTTGGACATTCTGTAGGAGTTTGGAATAGAGAAGGAGAATTAATCGAAAGAATAGGTTCAGAATTACCAGGTGAAGAACATGATCAATTTATGTGGCCTCATTCTATTGCTGTAGATAGTAAAGGGACAATTTATGTTGCAGAAGTTTCTTATGTTGAAGAAGGCCGAAATCTAAATCCTCCTAGAGAAATGACAAGCTTAAGAGTATGGAATAAAACTATTTAACTACTAAATTAACTAATTTATTTTCTATATAAATTTCCTTAATTACATCCTTTCCAGCAATATAATTTTGAATTTTTTTAGAATTATATAAATACTTTTTAATTTCTTCTTTTGAAGTATTTTTTTCAAGTTCTACTTGATCTCTTAATTTACCATTAACTTGAATAATTAATGTGAAGGTAGATTTTTCAATTAAATCTTCATTATAAGTGGGGTTGATTTGTAAATGAATTGAGTTTTTATTGCCCATAATATTCCAGATCTCTTCGCTAATATGAGGACAGATAGGAGAAAGATGTATTAGTAATCTTTTACAAGCATCTATCCAATCAGAATTAGAAACTGTTCCATTTTTTTTAATTTTTGAAAGATGGTTGCTATATTCCATTAATGTAGCAATTGAAGTGTTGAATCTAAAATTTCTCATACCATTTAAAATATCTTTTGTAGTTTTGTTAGAAATTTGAGATAAATTTATTGATTCGGTTTCTAAAACTTCCTTTTCTTGATATCTAACAGTCATCATTTCCCAAATTCTATTTAGCCATCTATAAATTCCATTTATTCCTGAATCTGACCAATCTCCTCCTCTATCCCAAGGACCAAGGAACATTAAATAAGCTCTAACGGAATCTGTGCCATATTTTTCTACAAGTGGCTGTGGATTTAAAGGGTTATTTCTTTTTGAAATTTTCATATGTCTTGCTAGCATTACGCCTTGATTAAATAATCTTTTATAAGGTTCATCAAAGTTTAAATAACCTAAATCTCTAAGAACTTTATTGAAAAATCTAGCATATAATAAGTGCATTACAGCATGCTCAGCTCCTCCCATATATTGATCGACAGGGCTCCATCTATTAATTTTTTCTTTTTCGAAGGGCACTTCTAAAATACCTGGGCTTGCAAATTTTAGATGATACCAAGAAGAGTCCATAAATGTATCCATTGTATCGGTTTCACGTTTGAGTTTTCCTAATTTAGGGTGATTGTAATAAAGAAATTTTTCATCTAAAGTTAGCGGAGATTGTCCTGTAGGCTTAAATTCTTTAGCATCAGGCAGAATAACAGGTAATTCATCTTCTTCTACTGGAATTATATTATTGTTTTTATCATAAAACATTGGTATTGGAGTTCCCCAATATCTTTGTCTAGAAATCAACCAATCTCTCAAATGATAAGTGATTGTTTTTTTACCTAATTTTTTATTTTCTATTAGGTCTGCAATTTTTTGTTTTCCATCGATATTATTTAATCCATTAAATTCCTCTGAATTAATCTGAATCCCATTTCCTGTATATGCTTGATTTAGCTCTATATCTTTTGACCCATCAGGAGAAACTACTACTTTTATTGGAAGATTATATTTTTTAGCAAATATATAATCTCTTTCATCATGTGCAGGAACTCCCATAACTGCACCGGTTCCATATGAAGCGAGAACGTAGTCTCCAATAAAGACAGGTATTTTTTCTTTAGTTAATGGATTTATACAATTTATACTAGTTTTCACACCTGTTTTTTCTCTTGTAGTTGAAGTTCTGTCAATTTCCGATAACTTTTGAGAATTTGTAATATAATTTTTTACCTCTCTATTTTTATTTAAAGACAATCTATTAACTATAGGGTGCTCTGGTGCAAGCACTACAAAGGTAACTCCATAGATTGTATCTATTCGAGTAGTAAAAGTGCTAATGGCTTCAGTATGATTTTCAATATTAAAACCTATTGTTACTCCTTGAGATTTACCTATCCAGTTTTTTTGCATTTGTTTTATTTTTTCAGGCCATTCAAGTGAACTCATATCAAGTAGTTCTTCCGCATAGTCGGTTATTTTAAAGTACCATTGAGGCATCATTTTTTTTATTACATCTGCTCCAGATCTTTCAGATTTTCCATCAACAACTTGTTCATTAGCAAGTGTAGTTTGATCTATAGGATCCCACCATACAGGTCCATTTTTTCTATACGCTAGGCCTTTTCTGTACATTTCAATAAAAAACTTTTGATTCCATTTATAATATTCAGGAGTACATGTGATAAGTTTTCTATTCCAGTCATATGAATTTCCCATAATATCAAACTGCTTTTGCATGTTTTGTATATTATCGAAAGTCCACTTTTTAGGATTTATATTTCTCTTAATAGCAGCATTTTCTGCAGGAAGGCCAAATGCATCAAACCCTTGAGGATGTAATACATTGTAACCTTCTAATCGTTTAAATCTGGCATGTGCATCTGCGGGAGTAAAGGCAAACCAATGACCTATATGAAGGTCTCCAGAAGGGTATGGAAACATTGATAGAGCATACCAATTTTTTTTTGAAGAAACACTATCTGAAGTTTTATAAAGATCTGTTTCTTTCCATATAGATTGCCACTTACTTTCTATTTCAAGAGGGTTATAAGAAATATTTTTTTCTTTTAGCATTCTTTTTATTTGTTTATTTCGTTATCTAATATAGTATAAATGATTATTCGCAAATTTAGTTTGGTGAGAAGTATGTTTGATTTAATTATTAAAAATGGAAATATTATAGATGGCACTGGTTCTAAAATAAAAAAAATAGATATTGGCATTAATTCTGACAAGATAGCTACTTTAGGAAACTTAAATAGCTCTGATGCAAAAAATATCATTGATGCTGAAGGCTTGATAGTTTCACCTGGATTCATAGACACTCATTCTCATGCAGATTTTGATATATTACAGAACCCTCAACATTTAAATGGAATCTCACAAGGAGTCACAACAGAACTCCTCTCTCCTGATGGAATTGGAATTGTCCCTCTTGATAAGTCAAAATCTAAAGAACACATTGATTATTTAGCAGGAATACTAGGATTCCCTACTGATGAGTTTGATGGCACTTCTTTTGATTCAGCAAAAAAGTTTTATCATAAAAAAAGTAAAATTAATGTTGGCGTTTTTGCAGGACATGGCCCATTAAGGCTAAATCTTACTGGAATGGAAGATTTGCCACTAGAAGGGGATGTTTTAAAAAAGGCAAAATACAAATTAGAAGAATCTTTAGAGCAAGGAGCTGCAGGTTTTTCTACAGGTCTAGACTATTATCCTCAAACTTTTTCTACTACAGATGAACTAATTGAATTATGTAAAGTTGCTGCTTTAAAAGATTCTGTATATTCAGTGCATCTAAGAAGCCATGAGAAACAAAGAGCTTTTGCAAATGGAGGAATACTTGAAGCAATTGAAGTTGCAAGAAAATCAGGAGTGTCTCTATTAGTAGAACATTACAGAACTGCTGAAAATACTGCAGGCCAAATAGATGCGCTTTTGGAACCTATAGATAAAGCAAAAAAAGAAGGAATAGATATTACAATGGAAACATATTCTTACCCTGTAGGTTGTACTGTTCCTCAGATTTTTTTCCCTGCTCCATTCCATTTAGGTGGTATTAATAACATTATGAAAATACTTGAAGACCAAAATCTAAGAAATTACTGGGAGAAAGAACTATTGAAAAATTCTTCAAGGCACGCTATTGAAGGAGCTATGTGGACTTCTATTGGAAACGAAACTATGGAAGAATATGCTGGCCTTAGTGTTTTGGATGGCGCTAAAAAAGATAATCTTTCTCCTATACAACATGTAATGG
>Ga0209089_10000021_pt1 | contig 144041 bp, 149 predicted proteins | sample ArcticOcean_MG_C_FD_187431 | JGI IMG/M metagenome (GOLD analysis project Ga0209089, IMG submission 187431) | Marine microbial communities from western Arctic Ocean - ArcticOcean_MG_CB2_150 (SPAdes) (version 2) | ecosystem: Environmental > Aquatic > Marine > Oceanic | place: Arctic Ocean...
ATTTCGGGAATGGCCCGCCGAGGTGTCCAGTTTTTCGGTCGCCGCGAGAATCTCCGCTATGACGACAACTTGTCCATTCCGACGGTGCTGTGCGACCTCGACACCAACGATGTGCCCGTCGTTCCCATTCTGATGAACTGCAACGTACCGCCGATACCCGATCAGCGACAGTGCTACGCCGTCGGAGAGGCGCTCGGCGACATCATCCAAAATGACCTACCGAACGGTATGCGAGTGGGTCTGTTCGGGTCTGGGGGCCTGTCGCATGAACCTGGCGGGAAGCGCTACTTCTTCATCGACCAGGAGTTCGACCACTGGTTTATGGACATGCTCGAAGAGGGTGATCACGACAAGCTGTTGAATGAGGCAACGCCTGAACGTATGGAGGAGTCAGGGGCCGGGGGAACGGCTGAACTGTTCGCCTGGTTCGTGGTCCTCGGCGCAATAGGCAACCAGCCGTGTAGTCGACTCGGCTATACGGCCTACGACAACTTCAAGTGCGGTGTCGGTGCCGTGCGCTGGCAGATGGGAAGCTGATGGCCTTCGAACAGGTCGACAAGACATTGGTGACGCACGACCTAGTGCAAGATCTCAAGTGGGATGCTGACCTTCGCACCCAGTTCGAGGCCGATCAGACCTCTGTCCTTGACCGCTACGCCCTGAAACCTGAGGAGCGAACGGCCATCGAAACTGGCGACTTTCGCAAGCTGTACGAAATGGGACTGCACCCATATCTCGGTGGCCAGTTGGCCAGGCTGATATACGGCAACGCCGCAGGACCCGATGCGACGAGGGCGGTTAACCGGTTGATCGCCTCGCTGACGGGGGAGGAACGCCCCGACGATCGCACGACAACCTGACCCCATGCACCAGCGCCACTGACCCCTCAGCCACGGGCAGAAGCAATCAATGGTCGACATCGGTCAGAATGGACCCATGCCGCTCCATCCTCAAATTGAAGCCATCGCTGCTTCCATGCCCATCCACAGTTTCGAGGAGATGGACGTCGATGATGCACGCCAAGCCCACGCCGCTGGTGCGGCAGGGCGACCGAAGGGCCCGGACATGGCCGATGTCAGCGAGTTCGTCATCGGTGGCTGTGAAGTGACGCGTCTCCAACCGAAGAATGCGGACGGTTCGGCTGTCGTGTTCTTCCACGGCGGCGGATGGGTGCTCGGAAGCCGGGCGACGCACGACGGCCCGTGCCGCCACCTCGCGGCACGGTCGGCCGCCACGGTGTTCAACGTCGAGTACCGACTAGCCCCCGAACACCCCTTCCCCGCGGCCCACGACGACGCGGTCGAAGTGACACGGGCGTTGCTGCTCGGCGCGGACGAATCCATCGATGGCTCGCGCGTAGCGGTCGCTGGCGATTCCGCTGGCGGCAACCTTGCTGTGGCCGCGGCATTAGCGCTGAGCGATGAGCCGGCTTCCCTTGCCGCACTCTTGTTGATCTACCCCGCTCTCGACGCCACGATGAGTACCGCCAGTTACCTAGAGTTCGCGGACGGGCCATTTCTAACGGCCAGCGACATGGCCTGGTTCTATGACACCTATGCCCAGGGAACGGACCCGCGCGACCAGCGGCTCTCCCCAGCGTGGGCGGCGAAGCTCGACGGATTACCTTCGACGCTCGTCATCACCGCCTCACACGATGTCCTGCGAGACGAGGGCGAAGAGTTCGCAAGAGCGATGGCGGCCGCTGGTTGCGATGCCAGTGCCTCTCGACACGTTGGGGCAACGCACGGTTTCTTCGGCTGGAGCCATGCCGCTGCGCCCAGTCGCACCGCCATAACACTCGCGGCCGGTTGGCTGTCGGAGACCCTTAGCTAACGCCCAGATACGCGTGATGAGTTCACGGTGTGTGTTCCCTGTGTGCGCATACCTGTGTGACAAGTGGCTGCGAAACATGAAGTGGTGACGAGAGTTGCTCGGTTGTCGGTGCCGCCATTGTTCGTCGGTCTCTTGATTTTGGTGCGTTAGGACGCGTGTAACTTCTCAACGGTGAACCGCGAACGTTTGTATGAGACCTGCCTCGCTCAACCCGAAGCAGTGGAAGAGCATCCGTTCGGACCTGACTTAACTGTGTTCAAAGTGGTCCAGAAAGTGTTTGTGATCGCCACAGCACACGGCGATCTCACCGTGAACGTGAAATGTGATCCCGAGGTAGCTGAAACGCTGCGTGGCACGTATGACTCTGTACGGGCTATGAGTGTTTGGCCCAAACACTGGAACTGGGTTGATGTAAGTGCTGGGGAAGTAGCAGACACCGAACTTGAACAGTGGATAGAGGATTCCTATGACCTTGTTGTCGACAAGCTTCCTCAAGTTCACAAACTGCGCCTACAAGGAGAGGTTCGTTCGTTGTTGCATCCAATGATGGACGAGCCCGCTCCGCCACGTGAATCTATACGTTGAGTCGTTGAGTCCGGCTGAACATGTGTTATTTGGTTGGGGACTGAGCGACCTTGGGTTGAGGACCCCCTGTTCCAGCAGTGAGCTTCCACCCGACAGTTAATAGAACGACCATTGTGACTGAAGTTGCCATCCACGCAGCGGTGTTTCCGACGGTGGCATAGATCGCTGCTAAGCCAAGCGCTGCCACGGCCGCTGTGCCTACCTCAATAGCGCTTGCCAGTCCCTGCGCAGCGGCTTGGCGATCTTCGGGTACGGAAGCTGAAACCAGCATTGGGCCAGAGGGAAATCCGATCCCCTCTGCAAATCCGCACCCCACAGTGAGCAATATCAGCGCTAGAAGCCCTGGAAACAGACCGAACAAAGCAGAGAAAACAGCGCAGGTAGCTACCATCGCGACTGCCCATTTTCGAGAGCCGTACTGTTGGGCGAGTTTGCCGCCCCATGGTGCTAATACGGCGATGGGTAGAGCGATAAAGGTCACCACCACACCGATCTGCCATTGAGAGGCGCCACGGTGGTCCATCTCGAGAATCCACACCGACTCGAACGCCCCGAGAAACACGAAATAAGCGGACACCACCGCACACGCTCCCAGCAGATGCCGGTTTCTTATCAGGTCAATTAGACGCCGACGCTCCATATCTTTGGCGGCGGTATCGCTTTGGGCGCGCCACGCGGTGGGAATAAGTAGTGCTAAAAGGACTGCCATGGTCCAGAACGGGACGCGGAAACCGCCGAGAGCATTAAGGGCTGCAGCGGCAGCCGGCCCGACAACAAATCCGGCAACGTCGAAAGCTCCGAGACGTCCCAAGTTGCGGCCAAGGTTTTTGGGGTCGGCGACAATCACTGTGCGCCGAGCAGCCGGTTGAGCCGCACCAAACGCCACGCCCATCAATACACGCCCCAGCATAAACTGCCAAAATTCTGTGGCTACTGCTACGACAACTAGCCCGGCGAGACCTAACAAAAGCCCTGAGCGCAGCATCCACGGTGCCCGACCCCGATCTGCTTGAGGCCCTAGTAATAATGCTGCGACGAAAGCAGCTCCCAATCCGGCAGCGACAGACACACCAATGCCGAACTCAGAAAACCCAAGGTTGTTACGAAACTCGGCTAACAGCGTTACAACACTCGCCAAGCCCGCCGACATTCCAAAGACGGTCAGGTAATAGGGCAACAAATTTGGCCCGGACCTAGGAGTATTTGGCGATGTCATAGTGGTCGCGAGTCCTAGGCCGTATCGGAAGACAGGATGGTAGCGGCTGACCCTTCGATTCTTGCGACCTTTCCACCTCCTCCTTTATTGGAGAGCGGTGGATGTTTCCCGTATCACCACACCGACATCACACATGTTGAAATTAACGGCGTTGATCAAGTTGACTCAATGCTGTACCTGCTTGACGAAGACGATGACAAGGCCGTGGCCTTAAACGACAACAGATCGCCCCAGAGGGACGACCCATGTCAGGTCGATCGAAGAGGCGTTAACCGTCCGGCGGCCTATAGGAGCTGCCATTAGCGGTGGTTGGCTCCGAATTAGTAGTGTTGGATGAACGAAAGGTGACGAAGATGTCTCACACAGTGGTAGTTGAATTCCCGTGCGCCGAGGGCAAGGGAGCACAGTTCTTAGAAGCACTGCGCGGTTCTCTTCCCGACACCCGCGACTTTGAGGGGTGTGAGTTGGTTGAGACCTACACACACCAAGATGACCCCGACAAGATTTTGCTTTGGGAGAAGTGGGCAGCGAAGCCAAATCAGGAGGCTTACCTCAACTGGCGAGCCGAGACCGGCATGCTGGACCTCATTGGGCCGTTCTTAGCTGGTGCCCCATCATTTATTCATCTTGATCACCATGCAGATGTGTGATCTGAGTTAACTGAAAACGACAAAAGACCGCCCCGAAGGACAGCATCGGGCATCGAAGCCACCACCTTGGGCTGCTGGGTTGCCCTTGCGTGGAGCTCGGGTCGCGTCCTGTATCGCTCACATCGAAACATACGAGTGAGACACAGCCCACGACCCAGTATCAGGCACCGGCATGGCCCGTCAGTAGACGCGTCGAGCTAGCTCAGACGATTACGCCCTCCGAGCGCAGCTCGCTGAGCTCTTTTGCCTCCACGCCCAGAAGCTCGGACAGCACCTCATCGGTGTGTTGTCCAAACAGGGGGGCAGGTCGGGCGACGGCAGTCGGTGTCGCGGAGAAGCGAGCGGGTGGCCGCACCGAACGCACCCGGCCTGCGGTTGGGTGCACAGACTCCACGATGAGGCCACGATGTTGAATGTGTGGGTCAACGATCATCGAATCGCGTGTGTTCACCGGAGCGACCGGAACGTCGGCTTTGTCCATCAGCGCAATCAGTTCCGCAGTGGTGAACCTAGCGGTCTCTCGTTCCAGCTCATCGTTCACCTCACCTCCATACAACGTCCGGCCTTGCAGATCCTCAAACCGGGGATCGGAGGCCAGATCGTCACGACCCAGCGCCGAGCACATCCCCTGCCAGTGCGCTTCTGTCGCGACTGGGTAAACCATGGCATAGCCGTCGGAGGTGGCGAACAGCTTGTAGATCGTTGATAGATCGGGCATGTCGGTCTCATGGTCGAGGTAGGTGTGGTTCCACATTGCCTCGGGCCACAAGAAATGGACGCTTGCATCAACCATGGCCAGTTCAATGTGCTGACCGCCTGCTCCGTTGGCCCGTCCGACCAGGGCCGCGCACACGGATTGGGCGACGTTGAGGGACGTGACCTTGTCACACACGATCGTGGCCATCAGATGAGGGACGCCGTCCTCGTCGGCCTGCACCATCGGGTAACCCGCGACTGCCTGCACGATGGGGTCAAATGCCGGGCGGTGCGAATAAGGTCCATCGGTACCAAATCCGCTCACCGAACACATGATGAGTTGCGGGTTGATCTGAGTCAGGACCTCCCAGCCCATACCCAATCGTTCGAGAGCGCCGGGGCGAAAATTTTGTACGACCACGTCTGCTGTCGCCACGAGCCCTTTCAACAGCGTCTTGCCTTTCTCTGCCTTGAGGTCAAGAGCGATAGATCGCTTATTGCGGTTCATCGCCGCGAAAAACGCACTAACTCCTTGTGCCGATCCGACAAGAGGACCGGCGCTGCGCACGATGTCGGGCGACTCGGCTTGCTCAACCACGATCACATCAGCCCCCTGGTCGGCGAGGATCGATGTACCGAACGGTCCGGAGACCACGGCCGAAAGATCGATGACACGAATGCCACGCAGGGGACCACCGTCCCATGTTCTCGACCCAGTGTCCGGACTGTCCGCAGCTTCTCTCATGCGCTCTCCTTCGGGACACGTATGGCGAACTCTAGAGCCGGCGGTTGCTGCGTGCCGAGGTGTTACCAGTTGACTGGCTCGCCGTTCGGGTTCGATCTCATCTTCAGTGATAGAGAGCGGTGTCCCTGGTTTCTGGCGGGGCTTGTTGAAGTTTGTGGTTAATTCATCGCTTTTGGTGAGAGAAGATTTGCGGCGATTTTCGTTTCTCGACACAGGCTCTGTATCGCTCACCGCTCCAAAGCCCTTGACGCTAAGGTGCCACGAACTGCAACAACTGAGGGAGCTGGCATGGCCGATATCACCGTCTTCACGGCGCGCCGGGTTCGCACGATGGAGGCGTCAATGCCCACGGCCGAGGCAGTGGCCGTTCGCGATGGCCGCATCGTTGAGGTAGGGACCTTGGAGAATATGGCCCCGTGGCTCGACGGGTACGACCACGAGATCGACGACACTTTCAGCGACCACGTCATCATGCCCGGTTTCATTGACCCCCACCTGCATCCATCAATGGCTGCAGTTCTCCTGCCCATGGAGTTCACCACCGTCGTGGAATGGGATCTGCCATGGAGCGATATCGGCGCGGTTGGCGGCAGGGTCGAACTGCTCGATCGGCTGATTGAACTCGACGCTAAACTTGAGCCAGAAGCCCCACTATTTGCGTGGGGTCACCATCCAATTTGGCATGGTGAAGTCGACCGCGAGACCCTCAACGGTATCTCCGCTACACGGCCCGTGATTGTCTGGCATCGCGGCTACCACTCGATGATCGTCAATGATGCCTGCTACCGATGGATGGACATCGACCTCGAAGCTGCGCGACGGCATCCCCAGATCGATGTCGATAGAGGTGCATTTTTTGAGACAGGCCTCGGGGTCGCGTACCGACATATGAACAGTTTCTTGCTCGGAACCGAACGGTTCCGAGCCGGACTCGACCGGATGCGGCAGGTCATCCACCACGGTGGACAGACCACCATCGGCGACGCCGCCATGGGGATGTACGGCTTTGAGGACGAGTGGGAACACCTCAAGGCGGTGATGGAACGACCAGATACGCCGTTCCGCATCCAACTAATGCCTTTCGACATGGGTCCCGTTGGCGACGAGGAGTCCGATGAGGCCATGATCGAACGGATCCTCGCCTATCCGCAGCGCAACACCCACCGGCTGCGATTCAGCGACCACGTCAAAATGTTCGCCGATGGAGGCTTTTTCGCGGAGTTGCTAATGCTCAAGAGCCCTGGGCACCTGGATGGGCGACACGGTGAATGGATGACGCCTCCCGAACGTTTCGAGCGGGTCGCACGCGCATTCTGGAACGCGGGCCTGAGAATTCACGTCCATTGCACCGGTGACCTCGGCGTCGAGATGGTGCTGTCGACGCTCGAGAAACTGCAATCGGAACGCCCGCGCTTCAACCATCGTTTCACCTTCGAGCATTTCGGGATCTCGAGCGCCCAACAGGTCGCACGGATGGCCGAGGTCGGTGCGTTGGCATCGGTCAACGCGTACTACGTATATGAGCTGTCGCGGGCGTTTGCTGATCACACCCTGGGGTATGAGAGGGCGTCGCAGATGTCCCGGCTTGGGTCGCTGGAACGGGCCGGTATCCGTTTCGCTGTGCATTCCGATTTCACGATGGCTCCCGCCAAGCCCCTCAACAATGCGTGGGTGGCCGCTAATCGCCTGAACGAGTCGGGCGAGGTGATGTGTGCCAACGAACGAGCATCACTTGATGCTGCCATCAAGGCCATCACCTCCAATGCGGCCTATGTGCTGGGCCTGGAGGATGAGATTGGGTCTCTGCGCTGGGGGAAGCAGGCGGACTTCACAATTCTTGAGGCCGACCCGTATGACGTTGGCGCTGAGGGTCTTCGCGACATCCCTATTTGGGGCACGGTGTTCGAGGGTGAAAAGTTCCCGATCTGAGGGACGGGCCAACGCTAACGATGATCTCATCTGTCGAGCCCATACCCGTCACCGTCCTCGGCGGCTACCTCGGTGCAGGTAAGACGACGCTCGTAAATCGACTGCTTTCCGGTGACCACGGGCGACGTTTGGCTGTTCTGGTTAACGATTTCGGAGAAGTAAATATCGACGTAGACCTCATCACTTCCCATGAGGGTGAGACCATTAGCTTGCAAAACGGTTGCGTGTGTTGCTCGATCGCTGACGCATTGGGTGAAAGCCTCGATCGGGTTCTAGCGCTGGACCCTGCACCCGATCAGGTCGTGATCGAAGCAAGCGGAGTAGCTGATCCGGCCAAGGTCGCCGCGTACGGCTACGGGTGGCCCGGTTGTCGGCTGGACGCAGTGATCGTGCTTGCCGATGCTGAGACCATTCAGGCCAAGGCGAAGGATCAGTTCGTGGGCGAGCTCGTCACTCGTCAACTGCGCGGCGCGGATCTTGTACTGGTCACCAAGAGTGATCTGGTTAGTCCAGAGGTCCTTGATTCCGTGCTCGACTGGGTGCGCTCAATCGCGGCGGTGCCCGTATTACCTGTGAGTCGCGGGGAGGTCGACCCAGAGGTCGTGCTTGCCATGTCGAGATCCGATCTCGATGTCGGATCAGCACGTGTCGCGACGCGAGGCACCTCCCCGCTGACTGACGCCGAGGCCATGTTCGAAACTGCGACGCTGGCGCTTCCCGGACCTCTGACGCGGGCTCGACTGGAAGCCACCATGAGTCTGTGGTCGCAAGATGTCGTGCGAGTCAAAGGCATCGTGTGGGTCGCTGAGGCCGATGGCGGCAACGCCCAACCTCATGTAGTGCAACGAGTAGGCCTCAGGTGGTCAATTGAGCCCGCCACTACCAACATCGACCAGGAAACTGAGGGCGGTCGACTCGTAGTCGTGGTGCTTCGCGGGACGCTCGACGCTGCGGCTTTGATCAAGGACCTTGTCGATGCTGAGTAGCGTTCCTTGCCAACAACTCGCTGACGCCCTGATAGCCGTGAGCGTGTGATCTATAGCGAGAACTATGAATAGCGACTCGTATGTTCACGGCGCTCGCTGCATTGCTCAACCTCTAAGGTATGAATCGCTCGGACTCCGAGTGGTCTTGATCGGAACGACGTAGTGATTTTCGGGGTACACGAACCAACAGATCCCCGCATCGCCGTGTTCCAGGGATTGCGAGACAAAGCATTGAGACAACGACGCGAATCCCCCGGTGGTGACATGGCCGGTGTGTTTATTGCCGAAGGTGACGTTGTTATCGAACGAGCGGTGGCTGCTGGATACGCATTGCATTCGGTCCTCATCGACGCCAAAAGAAGCCAACCGCTTCCCAAAGAGTTCGATGCTGTCGATGTATTCGCAGCGGGGGAACAGGTACTTGAACAAATAGCTGGATACCGCTCGTACCGGGGCGCTCTGGGTTGCTTCTACCGCAAAGAGTTACACCCTCCACAAGAGCTCATGGCCGACACATCGGTGAAGTCGTTCGTCATTGTTGAAGGGGTCAACAACCCAACAAACCTGGGAATCATTATGCGATGCGCGGCAGGCCTCGACATTGACGCACTACTTCTCAGTCCCGACTCAATCGACCCTCTGTCGCGTAGGTGTTGTCGGGTGTCAATGGGAGAAGGTTTCGCCATCCCCTACGCATGGCTCACCGACATGGTCGAAGGTGTAACCGCAGCTAAACAGGCTGGGATTGAGGTATTGGCGATGACTCCCAGCCCCAACGCGATTGATATAGCCACGCTGGAGTATTCACCCGATGACCGGGTCGCACTAATCCTGGGCGCTGAAGGCCCGGGGCTCACGGAAGAGACAATGTCGGTAGCGACCAGGCGAGTAAGGATTCCCATGTCGGGAAACGCTGACTCGCTTAACGTTGGAAATGCTGCCGCTGTTGCGTTTTACGCCTTACGTCAAGCCAGAAACTAAATCTGAGACAGCCGGACTCGTTCGGGTATGGCCGAAGCTGTTCTCACCTCGAAGAACTAGTCTCCGACAATGGATCAGATTTGTGACGACCTCGACGCTGAAACATCGGCACTGGTCGCCGTCGTTGGCTCTCTGACGGAAGAGCAATGGCGGGCCCCAACCGTTGCTGAGGGGTGGGACAGCCACGAGACGGTCCTTCATCTCGGCGCAGCCGATTGGTTTGGCCACCTCACGCTCACTGATGCGGCCTCATTTGCTATCGCTCACGGTCGGCTGTTGAAGGGCGATATCTCGCTCAATGAGCTGGTTGGCTTGGAGGTTCGGGCGATGTCTGGCCACGACCTTTGGCAATGGTTCCTTGATGGTCGGACGGCGATGATAGATGCACTCCGCAGACGGAACCCCAAGGATCGCATTGCCTGGATTGGCCCAGAAATCGGCGGGCGATCGATGGCGACCGGTCGACTGATGGAAACATGGACGCATTCCCACGATTTGGCCGACAGCTTCGGTGTCGAGTACCCCCGGACAGATCGCTTGCGCAACATCGCACACCTAGGTGTCGTCACCCGTGACTTCAGCTACGTGAATCGTGGCTTGGAGCCACCGAGTGAACCGGTCCGCTTGGAACTGACCAGCCCGAGCGGAGATCTTTGGTACTGGGGACCCGACGACGCAACAAACATAGTGACCGCTAGTGCGTATGAGTTCTGCAAGGTTCTGACGCGGCGAACTCCACTGATCGAATCGACGATCGAAACTAAGGGAGCGCTTGCTATGGAGTGGATGGAGATCGCGCAACCGTGGATCGAACCGCCTCGTATCAGCGACCGGGCCTGAATTTCTAAACTTCGTTTGGCCGTTAGTGGCAGCTGTCGGTTTGATTCAGAAGATGGAGCCGAGCCAAAGCAGCACCGTTATCAACACCAATTGAATGATCAGGCGGATGATGTGTGCGGTCGTACTCAAGACGGTTCCGTTGAAGGGAACGTCGTTCAAGTACATGTTCAGATTGGCTAACGACATCAACACCACGAGAACGACAAGGCATCGAGCGGAGACGGTTCTAGTCGCTGGAATGATTACCCCTAGCCCTAGGGCAATTTCTAAGACTCCACTGGAGTAGGTCCAAAACGCTGGTGCCCCGAGATAGCGAGGAACGATCTGGTTAAAAGCCCTGGGGTTTATGCAGTGCTGTATGCCGATCCAGACAAAGGCCAGGCCGAGTAAGGCGCCAGTGATGTTTCGGGCAAGGTTCATAAAGCGATCTCAATGTACCGCTCCTAATATGTCAGGATGCCTTCGTCGAACCACAAAGTTTCGGCTCAAGAAACAAAGGCGGAAGATATGGCCGGGTACTTCGTCTTACATACCAAATGGCACACGTTGGAACGATTGAGTGAGTACCAGCAAGGTGCTCAAGAAGCGGTTGCTGAGTACGGAGGAAAGTTTCTGGTGTACGACGTGCGGCCTGAAGTCATCGAAGGCGAGTCAGAGCACGCAGCTACGGTCATCCTTGAGTTCGCGGATCTCGAAACAGTCAAGGCCTGGTACAACTCACCCGGGTACCAGAAAGTGCTTCAAATACGACTCGAATCCTCTGAGGGAATTGGACGCTTCGTTACCAATAGCGGATAGCTACGACATTTGTTGACCCTAAAAAGGTGTAGGCCCCCGACCCGATTTCTCGGGCCGAGGTACCGGCCCCACGCTCGAAGAATGACCCCAGGTCCGGGTGGAATGACATGAAGCGCATCGAGAGTGGACCACTCTCCGTTAACGGCAAGGATGCTGTAGCGCCCACCGTCTCAGATGCTGATTCGTTGCATGATTTATCCCACGAAAGTGCCATTTCATCTCATTAGAACCCTTACGTTGTGCAGCCCAGCCGGGTAACCATCGTGATCCCGAGGGGCTGCGCCATGACTCTCGCGTGCAAGAGACCAGTAGGGAGCAGATAGAATGGTGGATGGGGATAGCTATAAGTGGCACGCCTGGTCGATCTGGGTCGGTGCCTTCAGTTAGCTAACTATTAGGAAAGAGAAAGTGAAATATGAAATATCCGCACCACGCAAGTGGTAGGGAGTTATCTCATCGCAGTAGCTACAAATGTAAAGCATGTACAACTTCTATCCATTGGGATGGAACAGTGAAGGCGTATGTGTCTGATGCGCAATTAGATGAAACCTGCTCCCAATCACCTGCAGGTCATAACTGCTAACCAACAACAAAATAAGATAGGCATGTGAGGGACTTCCACATAATTGGTGGGGGTCCCTTTGTCTTTCACTGTTCGGTCATATCAGGATGGTTCTATGGCGGTCGCGCAACTCAAAATCAGAGACGACTTCATCATTGATGGCCGAGAACTCGAATGGCTTTTTTCGACCTCGGGTGGTCCCGGCGGGCAGCACGCGAATCGCTCGCAAACGCGGGCTGAAGTTCGTTGGAATATCGCGACCTCAGAGGCTGGCACCGACAAACAGCGCACCCACCTGATTGACCGTTTCGGAGAACTCATAATTATTCGTGTCGATGAACATCGCTCCCAAAAACGCAATAAAGACGATGCGTTAGAACGACTATCAACCAAAGTGCGCGAGGGTCTGCAAGTACACCGTCCGCGAAAAGGCACCGGACCAAGTCGATCTGCGAAACGAAAACGAGCTGACGCCAAAACTCATCGAGGTCGACTCAAACAACAACGACAACGTCCGTCATTAGAAGAGTGACCTCGGCCACCAAAGCGTCACTCCCGTTAAAAAGGCAGAAGACCGCCCCGAAGAGCGGCATCTGTCATCTCGATTAATTCAATTTCCCGAGATTATTCCAACCATTTCTTCCATCGGGATACCTTCTCCTGCGTGCTGCTATTCGAGGAATCCACGCGAAGCCATCTGTTGCTGGCAACGCAGAGCGGTGTTGCGGCCCGGATATGTCTGGATTGACACGTTTGCAGCCAATTCGACAACGCGAAACGGTGAGAAACCTTCACTAAGTACCTGTGAATCAAAAACTTTTAGATTGACAGACCGGATAAACCTAGTGGGAGATCAACTCAAGAAGCTTGCCGCATCGCCCCTCTCTAGATCTCAAGTCCGCGATATGGAGCTCAGCGTCTCGGGGCGTTTCGGATCATCGTGGTTCGGAACATTGTTTGTAATTTGGGCGCGGGATAACGTCGGCTGTGTCGAAACTACCCGAAGACTTTCGGGGCACTTAATCAAGGGGATGGGGATATGGCTGAGCTAATGAACCAAACTCAGGTGGCCGGCTATCACGATGAAGGGTGGTGTGCCCCCATCGAGGTTTTAGACGGCGAAGAAGTTGCCCGATGTCGAGAAGGCCTTGAGCGGTACGAGGCGTCAGTGGGTCATCCGATCGAGTTCCCCGAGAAGTCGAAGTCGTACCTGTTGTTCGACTGGGCCGACTACTTGGTTCACCACCCCAAGGTGCTCAACGCGGTGGAGGCGGTGATCGGGCCAGACATCCTCGTCTACCACTCAACGACGTGGATAAAAGGGGCCCGCACTCCAGCTTTCGTTCACTGGCACCAAGATGGTACGTATTTCTTCCTCGAACCTCACCTCCACGTGACAGCGTGGGTGGCGCTCTCTGAATGCCCCGAGGAGGCTGGCTGCGTCCGCGTCATCCCAGGAAGCCACCAGCTGGGACAGTTTGACCACCAAGACGACCCAGGTGAATGGAACATGATCAAGCGGGGCCAAGGAATCTTTGATCAGTTCGATGACGACGCGGGTGTGTTAATGCCCTTGCGCGCTGGTGAGATGTCGCTGCATCACACCGATGTCGTACATTCTTCCTCAAGTAACCACACCGATGACCGCCGGATCGGGATTGGAATCAGCTACATCCCAACCAGCGTGCGTCCAATCGGGGAGCCGACGCCAAGCGCACTGTTGGTCCGTGGAGAGGACGCTTACGGGCACTTCATCCATGAGCAGCGCCTGGAGAAGGAACAGTCCCCACAGGCCATAAAAGCGCACGCCGAAGCGAACACCCGGTTCAGAGCTCGCCAAGATCTCGGCGCGAACATCACATGAGCTAAATCATCGCTGGTTGGTGTTGTTAAGCCTGATTGGCCAATCCACCGTGTGTAGCCACCGATTCCGACAGTTCGAAGGCCGCGACGTGTGCAAAGTAACGCTGGCAAGGCCGTGAGGACCGCGAGTTGTGTCACTTGAACGAACAGAACGACCTCGTGCCAGTGAAACAGCGGCGTTCAAGCCGATCGGCCACGAGTCCACCTTGTCCGTATCTGCTTGGCTGCCTGATTAGATCAAAATTAAAGATCGGCTGTGGCCTTAGGTGTCAGACTGGTAGCGAATCGCGAATAAATAATGAGGGGGAAATGTGGGAGAGCAATCGGACAGATATCAAGCCGGGGCACGCAATTTCGAAGAGGTATATCCACGTCAGGCCTCTGAAGAGCCCGAAGAATTTGAGCGAATGGCCATGGAAAATCTTTTTTCGGAGTACTGGTCGCGTGAAGGTCTCACTACTCGCGATCGCCGCTTACTGATCCTCGGCATCGTCGCAGCACAAGGAAACGACACCATTCTTAAGTTGCAGTTCAGTGCTGGAATGGCGAAAGGCGATCTGCAAGAAAGCGATCTGACAGAGATACCAATCTTTCTCAGCCAGTACGCAGGCTTCCCGCTGAGCGTTGTCGCTAACACCGCCGCTCAGAAGGTCCGAGACGGCCTGTCTTCCTGACAGCGTCGTTTCTACTTAGTCGCGGAACTGATATCGATGGAACGAGATTGGAAGTGTTGCTGGGTCGCTTGTACACAGATGAAGCCGTCGTGCTTCGGAGGTTTCGGGGAAACTGAGCGGCGTACCGTTTTCGCAAAAGACAGAGGAAAAGACCTCCCCGAAGGGAAATCGTTTCGTTAGGCGGATTTGGCTAACAGCTAGGCCTCGACTAGGTCACTGACCTGCGATGCCAACATCATCTTTGATTGCTTGAGTTCAATAGCGTCGGTCATCGTAAAAGATCCGGCGGCTCCATTGAGAGATTTCATTGCTTCGCTGGGATCGAGATCCTCGATCTCATAAATAGCGACGTATTCGTGCTCTGTAACAGATGGCAGCATCTCGCCGGCCTTAAATCTTTGAGCCCGCACAAAGCCGTCAGCGGTGAGAACTTCCCCGAGGTGTACGTCGTTGTACCAGGCGTTGTACTCGTCCTCCCTGCCCTCGACTGGACTGGTGAACACCAGAAGTACGTGTTTAGTCATCTCGTCTCTCCTTGTATGTCCCCGACGCTACAGCGCGTCCCGCAGACGTGCCGGAGTGGGTCACGCTGTTGCTTCAAAAGTGATCCGGTTCTCATCCTGTTGCGCTGCAGCGACTTCGAGAGTTCCGGTAACTCGGACTTCGCCGAACCCGGCTTCGATGAGCATGTTCTCCACCTCCATAGCGGAATAGCTACAAATTACGATCGAATACGCGTCGTTTGCGACCTCGACACCACTATCGAACTGGCGGACAGAAATTTCGCGCACGATGCTCCGTGCCGCCGCATCGACCCCCACCAGACGGGTCCGTAACTCCAACTCGCGTCCGTCGCTCATACGTCGACGATCGCCCATTTCGGGCCATGAACCAGGCAACTTGAGATTCTCGGGAATCTGCCACGTCGTGTCCGAGTCCACGTCGTGCTTCCCTAAATGGTGATCCATAACGAGTGTTCCGCCTGATTCCAACTGCGAGTGGATACGTCGCAAACCTTCAAGATCAGTGGAGCGGTCACCACCGAGGCCAAATACGCCGCAAAGGACAACTGTGCGATACCGGCGCGGCAGGTCCAGTTCGTGCATTGCCTGCGTATAAAGGTTGACTGATAGCGCGTCGGCTTCCGCCTTAGCCGCACACCACGCGATCATGTCCGGGGAAACGTCGCTGCCATCAACATCTAAGCCCGACCGTAAGAATGGGAGAAGTAGGCGACCAGTTCCACAACCCGCATCCAAGGCAGGTTCGCCGCAACGTTCGATGACGTTTTGAAAAAATTCTACGTCGCTTCCGCCTTCGTTAAATTCTGCCCACCAGCGAGCGACCAGGCCGTAGTGCCAAGTTTGGATCTCATTGCACATTGTTCCATCGTAGGGCGGCCCTAGTAGATCCTCTGAATAGAAACGAAGCCGCATCGATGAACGAGATTCGCAGACACCGGCTGATGTTTCGAACTGATTGTGGCCAGAGTGCTACTAGTGGGTGCGCCGGCAGGACGTCACATGACTTGCCGCAGGATGAGCCCTAATAGATCTTTCCTACTAAGTCAGCTTCAACGATTGCTTTGCGAAGGTCCGACCACCCGTCGTCGCTTGCGCGAACCCACTTTGTCAAATGCTCCATCTTCATCATTTCTGCAATGTGCGGGTCATCTGGATTCATGGAGAGTAGGAGTTCAACGAACTGGTCGGACCGACTTTCACTCAGCGCAGGGCTGGATGTGAACGCGCAATGCGCATAGCTACGCGTTCGCCAAATGATTCGCACGGCGTCTTCCTCAAGGCCATGTCTGCGCATCAGAGGCTCCAACCAGGGTTCGAAAATAATTCCAGCGTCAGCCGACTGATTTACAACCGCCTCAAAGATGGTCCGGTCATCCACCCAGCGTTGCAGGTCGGAGTATTGAGTGGAGTCCAGTTCTATTAGCGAGCAGTCAGTTCTAATGTCGAGGCCTTCTTCAGCGAGTTGAGTTACAGGTAAAAGCCACAGTTCGCTGGATGTCTCCACGCCCGTTGCTAAACGCAGGCCTCGGAGATCATCGATCGTTTCGATTTCGCTGTCGCCACGGACAATCAGCAAACTTTGGACGTTCTCGTCCGTGTCGCGCATCGCCAATGTGCGGCAATCCGAGTTCTGTTCAAGTAGTTGCGCGTGGGCCATGGGCGCGTTCCAGGCGATGTCGATGTGTCCAGCAAGAAGTGCTGATGACATTGCGTCGTAGGTTGAGAAAAGGGCGTACTCGACAGGAAATCCGGCCTCTACGAAGTACTTGCGGATGGCGTTCCAAATCAAGACTGCTCTTTTGGGGTCTGCTGCAGTAGCTCCTAAAACCAAGGGTCCTTCAGAATTCGACATAGTTACGTCTTTCAAGTGGCTGCTGGAGCTAGTTCAGCACAGTTGCGCTCGCTGTCTCGTCAGCAGCGTCGAGGTCCGACCTCGCGCAGCGAACTTGACCTCACCGTGTCAAACCCTTAACCGATTAAAGCAACCAGCGATATGGCTCTGGTTTCTAACCGACGTCAACCAACTAGCGTTGAGGTTCATAGGTGGCCTTATCAATTAGCGCTAACACCTCGGACTCGGATTCGGTGTGAACTAGTCGATCTACCCATTCGTGGAACCGTTGTCCGCCAGCCTCGTTCCGACCGAACATGACAAAATCCTTTGCACCACTTTTGAGCCCACGTTGGAAAAGAAATCCCGTCGCATAATCCTCATCGCGTACAACCCGAATCAAAAACCGTTGTTCAGCTTCGATGGTGACCGCTTATGGGATCCATCACCCGAGGTCCTTGATCTCTAACAAATGCAATGCGTCCACCGTTACGTACAGTGGCGCTCCTGGGTTGATCCTGTAAGAGCGCCGGGTTTAAGACGGTTAGTGTCCGTTGTATGTCTCAGATCATGACCTCGACGACTGGATTGGAGTTCCTGCGGACTCCAGATGAACGGTTCGCGTCGCTGATCAACTGGCCGTTCGAACCTCGTTACGTGACGATCAGCGACGGGCTTCGTGTGCACTACGTGGACGAGGGAGCTGGGCCGACTGTTCTGTTACTCCACGGCGAGCCAACTTGGGGCTATCTGTACCGAAAAATGATTCCTGGGCTTGTCCGTTCGGGCTGCCGGGTAATTGCCCCTGATTTAGTGGGGTTCGGCCGGTCAGATAAGCCGAGCCTGCGTGATGACTACACCTACGGACGTCATCTTCGATGGTTGACCGAAACAATTGACGCTATCGAGAGCACATCACCGCTTGGCACAGTCACCATGTTTTGCCAGGACTGGGGTGGGTTAATCGGTCTCAGTCACATGGCCCGATACCCAGAAACCTATAGGGGCGTTGTCGTATCGAACACTGGCGTGCCACTTGGACGCGACATCCACATGACCGACGACGACGCGTTCGCGACATGGCGGCAATTCTCCCAAGACGTCACGCCGTTTCAGGCCTCCGTTTGTGTAGGTGGGAGCTTCTCTCCGCTTAACTCCGGAGGTTTTCAACTTACGGATGCAGAGCAGAAGGCCTATGACGCTCCCTTTCCCGAGGAGGTCTACGCAGCAGGGGCCCGCCAGTTTCCGTTACTCGTTCCTACTTCAGGCGTCCACCCGAGCGCTCCAATCTGTCAGGCAACGTGGTCACTGTTGACTCGATGCGAAGTGCCGCTTACCACGGCGTTTGGCTCCGATGACAAAGTCACCGGACCTTTGCAGGGGCTGATGTCCTCGAGCGTTCCCGGAGCAGCGGATCAACCCCACGTGGTCATCGAAAACGCTGGCCATTTCATTCAAGAGCATGAGCCGGAACAATGCGTTGACGTGATTCTGTCTCTACTGAAACGAACGAGTTAACTGCTCTTACATCAAGTGTTGAGTGAGGCACAAGACGCGTCGGATAGTGTCAAGCTCCCATTGGTGAGGCATGTGGGGTGTCCAATGAATGAACTTCAAGAGATTTTTGCTGCTCAAAACATGGAGCCGACTGCAGCGATTGAGGCCACCTGGCCGGTCGCTGTCTCGGCGTCAGATGTATGGGCGGCGATAAGCGAAAGCGGGAATCTCACCAACGTTCACCCCTTCTGCTCGACGAACGAAGTTGAACGATGGCCAGGTCCAGGAGGACGCGATCACGTCCGTTACTACAGCGGTGTGCACTACCAACGTGACGTACTCAATTGGAGCGAGGGAAGCGGTTACGACCTCATTGTCGGTCCACCACTCAATCCAACAGCGGCGGCCACTTGGTGGATTGCTCCGAGCTCCGCCACATCGTGCAAGTTTGGTATCAAAGTCATCTCCTACGTCCGCTCCGATGTCGATCCAATTGCACGCGAAAACTACGAAGAGAAGGTGATTCGTACGGCTATCCCTCCCTACCTTCATGGGGTTGTCCAAGGGGTAGCTCACTACGCTGAAACTGGGAATCCAGTGAAGCGCAACCAGTTCGGTGCCCACGACATCTACTCGCCTGAAGTTCAGACGCGCTGATGACCATTGAGCAGCACCCCAACGGCGTTCGTACTCGACCGGCAGAAGTGACCGATCAGTCCCGGGTTTTTGATCTGATCGAACAACTCACCGGCGAAGCGATTACTTCGAGATGGCAAACCGTCTATGAGTCGCATCTTCGACACGAACGCGGTGCCGTCGTCGTCGCCGAGAACGACGATGGAATTCTCGGTATTGCCACTGTGTCGTACAACATGACGATTCGATACGGCGGTGAATACTGCGAACTCGAAGAGTTGATTGTCGATGATTCAGCAAGGGGTTTAAACCTCGGGCGAATCCTGGTGCAACGAACTATTGACGATGCCCAGCTTCGCGGTTGCGCCGAGATTGGGCTCTATTTAGTGCCGTCCACCGAAGGGAACCGTGGTTTCTACGAAAAACTCGGGTTTGAGGTGATAGGCACCGAAATGCGTCAAACTTTGGAAACCAACTAGGTCCAATTAGCTTGCTTGCATAACAGCGTCATAGCGGTGGCTCGGTCGCGACGACTCCAAGGGTCTCCAACTCCGTCAATTCAGACTCAGATAAGCCTGCAAGATCGACAAGTATCGATTTATTGTTTTGTCCCAACAGCGCTGCTGGACGCATTGGCGGCCGCTCTGAAGCGGAAGAAAAATGGATTGGAAGGCAGGGAAGCCTTAAAGGACCGACTCTTGGCTGCTCGACCTCTTGAAAAGCTGATCGAGCATCGAGATGAACGTCACCGAGAACTCCTGGAATATTCAGCACTGGCGCAGCTGCGACCCCGACCTCCTGAAGCTTGGCGGCGAGGTCAATTTGATCGAAGTTGTGAGTCCAACTGGCGAGCTCAGCGTCGATGCTGTCATGAAGCATTAAACGTTCAGATCGGGTGAGACCGACCCAGGCAGTGGGTAGTTCGGCGATCTCGCATAGAACTTCCCAACAGCGCTCACTAGTGACCGAAATCGCGACCCACCGGTCAACCCCTTCGCAGGGATACACCCCTTGGGGAATGAAATCTTGGTCGCGGTTACCCATTAACGATGGTTCGTGGCCATCCATCTGCGCCTCAACGATCACATCGCCGATGATCGATATCGTCGCCTCAAATTGCGCTGCTTCTATGGTGACACCGCCGTTGAACGGCCGGTCCCAGAGGGCAATGAGAATTGCTGCAGCCGCGTGTAAACCTGCTATCGGATCTGGCCACGCGACCCCACATTTCCAAGGGTGTTCATCTCTGTAGCCAACTAATTGTGAGAGTCCGGCATGAGAATCGATGGTGGTGCCGTAGGCCACCCAATTCTCCGCTGGTCCAGACCGCCCATAACCGGGCATCGTCATATACACCAAATCAGGTTTTAGAGAATGGAGACGGTGTTCATCTAACCCAAGCTGGGGCATCACTCGGGGGCTGAAGTTCTCAATTAACACATCGGCGGTGGGGACCAATCGTTCAAACGTCGCTAACCCTTCAGCTCGACTCAGATCTAAGACAACGGACTCTTTGTTCAATCCGTATTTGATTAGATGACCATTCCGGTTCCATTGATCGGGACCTTGAATATTGTCCGGATGGAATCGTTGGGCAACAACCAAAGACTCAGGGATTTCACGGGGACCCCTTCCCCAAGGGGCCTCAACCTGTATGACTTGTGCTCCGAGTTCTGCGAGAACTCGAGCAGCAAGAGGTCCCGCCCAAACCTTTGAGAGGTCAAGCACTCGGATCCCCGCCAACGGTCCTCCCGTGGATTCTGAATCAGGCAAGGCGGAAGGCGTTCCACTTGTCGACGAAAATTGGAAAGGTGCACCTGGAACCGACCATCGCCCAGCTTTTCGCCAGAAATCCCGATGCTCTAACTGAGCATCGTCCAAAAGGCCCAGGATGGTATTCGCGGGAGCGGCCGGAATTTGAGCCGCTTGGAATAGTTCGCTGACATCGCCTGAATTTCGTTCGGACAACCATGGAGCCAGGTGTTCATCCAATAGTTCAGGAAATTCCTGGAAATCGGCAGGCGAACCGATCCGGGGATCGTCGAGAAGCCCGGAAAGCCCCGTTATCGCAAGAACGGTCTCAAGTTGCAGATCAGTGGGGGCTGACAGAGCAAGCCAACCATCAGCGCAGCGGTACATGCCATTGGGTTGACCATGTCCGGTCCAGCGGTTACCCATGCGGCGAAGAACGTCGTTCCCCAACTGGTAGCGAACAAAGCTCATCTGATGAAGGGCAATCAATACTTCGTGATGTGTCACCTCCACTGAATGAAGTCGGTCATTACGTTCTCTGTCGAATAGGGATGCCATCGCGCCAACAAACGCGAAGAGTCCGGCTGCGTACAAAGGGTGAGTAGGGGGACCCATCAGCGGTTCTCTGTCAGGGTCACCCGTCAGGTAGGTATGTCCGGAGTGCGCGTAAACGGTTGCAGATGTACCCGTCCACGCCGAATATGGGCCAAAGGAGCCATAGGGTGAAATGTCTACGATGATCGTCCGAGGGTCGGGTTCGACTAGAGATCCTGGTACTGCCCCGTGAGGATCGCTTCGAATGATGACGTCTACTTGCTCGAACGCAGCTTTATTGACGGACAATCGCCGGTCCTTGCCCTCATCAAGATAAGCGGATTGGCTTCGGGTTAATCGAGACTCGCCGACGGCCGTTACCTGAGCGCCGTTATCTGCGAAAAGTTTTGCGCAATAAGCACCGGCGATTGATCCGGCCAGCTCAAATACCTTCAGTTCCGCGAAGGGTTTCGCTGCGCTGGCCATCGGCCATAGCCTAGATTCGGTTGTTGTTCTCTGGAAATCGTGGCGTGTTGACCCTGCAGATTGGGGTGCATCAACTTGGTATATGAACAAGCAAGAGGCTGGTTTGTCGCTAACTGGGATCCGTCGATGTCGGTGGCTGCTTGGTGGCGGCTACTTGCCGAATCGGGATGGGGGTATCCGCATTGGCCGGTTAGCCGATTCGGTAAAGGCTTGACACATCAAGATCACCTGGAGGTTGAACGTGCCCGAACCTCCGCTGGAGCTTTCGGAGTTCCCAATGACGTAGGGGTGACACTGGTCGCTCCAACACTGATGCAGTACGGCAACGAACTACTCCTTGATCGTTACCTTGAAACCATCGCGACCGGCCAAGAAATGTGGTGCCAACTATTTAGTGAACCCGATGCCGGCTCAGATCTAGCTGGGTTGATGACTGTGGCTGAGAGAGATGGAGACCGTTGGATCATCAACGGTTCTAAAGTTTGGACAACAGGAGGTCACGCTTCTAGACGAGCAGTTCTCATGGCGCGAACCGACCCCAAAGCTGGCCGTCATACGGGTATCTCGTTTTTCGTTATCGATATGAAACAGCCAGGAGTTTCAGTATCACCACTCAAAGACATGACCGGAGACGAAGAGTTCAACCAAGTGTCGCTAACGAATGCCGAAGTAGACAACCACGACATAATCGGCGGGTTGGGCGACGGTTGGCGGGTCGCGATGACGATGCTCCAACATGAAAGAGATGCCGACGCTGTTGGCCACGACGGTGGGGGTGATGTAATCAACCAAGTTGATCTCGACGCTCCAGTTGGGGAGGTGCAGCGAAACCAGGAGAAGGGGGGTGCCACCTCAGGGTTCTTCTATGCGACGGGTTCCGTGAAAGACGACGTCACCTTCAGCCTTATCAAACAACTCGCATCTCCCGAAAACCCCGTCCTGAGAGATGCAGCTATCAAAGCAAAAATTCATCGAAGAGTCCTAGACCTTAACGCCCGCCGTGGACTGCATCCCTCGGTCGGTAAATTGCTTAATTCGGCCTTATGTCGAGAGCTTCGCGATCTTGGTTTCGTTTCTGGGCCAGCGTCACAGCTCGCAGATGATGACGCGATCGACGAAGGGCATTTTCTTAAATCAGCGCTTTTCGCGTCTGGAATGTCGATAGCTGGGGGTACCGACGAAATACAACGAAACATCATTGGTGAACGGGCACTGAATTTGCCTCGAGAACCCGCCGCAGAAACAAATAACGACCGTCGGGAGTCGTAGATCGGCCTCCCTCCCCAACTGGAGCACACTAGGTAATCATGACTTATTCACATAGCGAACTTTCCGACAGGCAAGAAATCGTTGACTTGTTGTCCGCTTACTGCCGCGCGATCGACGACAATCACCCAGAAGGCGTGGTGAGTCTTTTCACCGAAGATTGTTACCTCGATTACGGCGGACAGTTCCCGATCGTGGAGGGCCGAAAAGCGGCAACGAAGTTTTTCACTATTGGAACTGACCGCCTATATGCAAGGTCAGCGCATTTCGTTTCAAACGTCGAAGTGTCCTTCCCTACGAAAAATGAAGCCGTTGCCCTCTCCTATGTGAATGCCTGGCACGAATTTCATGAACACCAACCAGATGCTTGGATTTTTGGACGTTACACGGATGAGGTTTCGCGAGCGGATGACCGTTGGTTGATTCACAAGAGAACGTTTAGGACGATGGGTGACCACAACTGGGTCGGAGACATGTCCTATATCGACCGTATGGGACCCCATCGGTAATCGCGCCATGAGGAATTAATTCTGCGAAACAAGATGATGGCTGGGCCAATGAATCGGCCACACCAAGAGCGAACAAGCAGTAGGTATTTAGTTACGAAATTTCCGGTTCGCGGCGAGGCACCTGGTCGACCTTAATTTCAAGTCCACGGGCCCCAAACTGCTCTATTCTGCGCGAGGAGAAACGCCAGGCATTTTCCTCGAACGCGAATACGTCGACGTATCGACCCCAAAATTCGAAATCACTCCCGTCGAGCTTCCGATGCCAGGCGTGCACATATGACGTCGCTTTAGCACGAGCTGATGCAGTTCGTTCTATTCGAATATTGCTGACGTGGTGCGCCGTCGCGGTGAACAACCGCAGCAGTTTCGGTAATAGCGCTTGGATAGCTGGACGGCCTGTGACGGCCTGACCTTCGTCGAAAACAGCGTCTTGGCAGAACAATTCCGCCCACAACTCAATCTCACCACCATCTACGTACTCCGCGTAGTTGAGGATGGTGTCGGTGATAGCGGCGTATGCCTCCGCATCACTCATTTTTTCAGAGTCGGACATAGAACGAGGCTATTTCGTCCAAAGGACCACAACTTTTAATTTTCGTTTCCCACAATTTTATTAGTGAAGAACTTTGCTCAATGGAGCGGCCCTGTACTGGTTTCGTCTGTGCTTTTGGAGAAATCTTGGGGTTCAAGTTTTTCTCCTCATCAAGGATTGGTAGACGCTAGGCGTCCGGCAGAGCGGAGCGCCCCTCGATTCCTTTGCGGGTGCCTTCAAGAAAGGCCGCCCGAGCAGCGGAACCGCTTCCTTCCATATTTAATTGAAAAATAAAACCTTGTTCGAAACGCATGGCGTTTTCAACCTCGAACGCTTCGATGGCATCCATCGAGGCTTTGAGATGTCGGACCAGGTTGGGTGGCTTACTCGCGATGGTTTGAGCGATTTCTTGTGCTCGCGCATCAAGGTCTGCAATTGGCAACACCTCCGTGAGTGCTCCTCTGACCCATAAGTCTCGAGCGGTTATTGGCTCAGCTGTAAACATGAGGTGGCGTAACACTTGGGGTGGAAGCATTCGAAAACCCTGCGCTGCACCCCCGACGGTTCCGTTATCAACTTCTGTCCATTGAAATAGAGCGGCTTCGTTTGCTAGCGCGATATCGGCGCTGCCCACAAGCTCTATTCCGACTCCCAAGCAGTAATCGTGTACGACAACAATGACGGGGACAGAGCAGCGAGATATGGCTGTGCATGCTCTCGCCGACTCCAGACATTGACCCAGGATTCCTTCATGGCCGTCAAGTCGATCCATCTCTTTCAAGTCTCCGCCAGCGCTGAAGCCCTTTCCATGAGCAGAAATCACTATGACCCTGTCATCTTGGGTCACGTCCTCGATGGTGTCTGCAATGGAACAGAGATCTTCGATGGACGTAGCGTTGGCCGGCGGGTTAGACAAAACCAGCCGCACTACTCCTGGGGAGTCAGAGGGACGTTGAACTTCTAAGGTCACCGCGCTTCAGCGTAGTTGTTGACCAGCGCGCGTTCCTTCGTAGTTCGGTTGGTGGCTTCGAGAGCGGCGCGATTTGGGATCGGTCCAGGGAGTTAAACCTTTTTGACTAATCCTGGATGCAGAGTTCTAGAAGGTGTTGGTGACCTCGGCAAACTGGTGGGCCGCGTGCGGATAGCCCGCGACGGCTTTTATTACGCGACCTGAGTGCCCGGATATGGCGATGCCCAAATGCGCGGCAGCTATATGTTGAGGGTCTGCCATTCCTTCAGGAACCGAACCATCGAACACTCTGGTCATCGGGGTTGCGACGCCCCCAGGGCACACAGCATTAATGGTGATGCCCTTTCGCCTTAAGGAAGTTGTAGCTGCGCGAACTAGGCCAACTGCTGCCCATTTCGTCATACTGTAAACGGGGTCTGGCGACCACGGAATGAGCCCTGCGAGGCTCGCCGTCACGGTAATAGCTCCGCCACCCAACCGATCGAATACCGGCACGAGAGCATGTAGACCAAAAGCCACTCCGTCAACATTTACGCCTCGAGCCCGCATGTACAGATCAAGATCCCATTCTCCGGGATCGTCCGCCGTTCTCGAGAAATCGGCTGGATCCCTAAATTCGACTCCAGCGTTAAGAATTGCGATATCGAGTCGATCTAAATCAGCGACGGCCGAAGCCCAATCCTCAGGTGAGGTCACATCTAGAGGAATGAATCGCCCCCCTGTTTCCTCAGCTATTGCTCGTCCGTTGCTTCCATCAAGGTCGCATACAAGGACCTGGGCGCCATCAGCTGATGCTAGACGTGCAGTCGCGGCACCAATACCCGACGCGCCACCAGTGATTAAGACAACTTTCCCTGCAAGACCCCAGGTCTCAAGGTCCGGTAGCTCAAGCATTAGCGGGTCGGTAGAACTGGTCATCGCGCGATCCTAAGCTCAATTTCTTCTCGTAGCCGTTGATTAGTCGTAATGCCTGACTGCACGCATCTGGTCTCCGCTGATGGTGTTGTGTTCCAAGACAAGTTCGGTTACTTCATCGACCCATCCTAAATTTGTGATCAGTTGGGCCTTCACTTCGTCGTCCCATCTCTCCCGTGCACGCAGCACCACACGCGTGAGGTCTTCGATTTCCATGCCGAGGTCAACGTCGTAATAGATCTCGCTAGTGAGTCGTTCGTCAAGATGCGGACCTTGTAATCCAAATACGTTGCGAATAATGACGCTAATCATGTTCAAGTCGGTAGTGGCCCAGGCCAAGTTGTAGCTGCCGGTGACTCTTTCTTCGGCCAGAGCACCCGCCAAATATGACTTGATCCTGCGTGTGACCCAGTTCTCTATCTCACCAAATTGACGATCTGCGGGACCGTAACTTTGAAATTGCAGCTGTTGGAAAACGGTTTCTGGCATGGCTGGCCATCGACAGACTCCGAGATGTTGGTCGGTCCAACGGATCGTTAGACCGAGACATTCGAAGCCCATAATTTCACCCACCACACCGTGGCCAGCTACATGGGCGGCTGCTGCTCGATCCTGGTCCATGCGGTGATGGTAGACCTGAGTCATGTGCAGGGTGCCTCTAAAAGCACTCTTGTACCGGGTTTCTGCTGCGACTTTGACCTCGTACGCCTCCTACGCCAATTCGCCCGTATCCCCATTGAGTTGGCTATCTGCAACGGCCTGAACTCTGCACTGGACATACCGGTTCTTTCGATATTCGCGCGAGTGTTCGGGTCGAAGGGAGCAGGTGTTACACATGCCGATAAATTCGAGCAATGGTACATATGCCTACTAAACGTTTGCTAAGTTGATTTCATGTTGAATATGCCACCTGCATCGATCCCTCCGCGAGGAGTTAGTCGACGAAAATCAGTCGCCCGAGATGGATGGTTGACGCGGTTAGCGCGTCGTTTGGTTTTTCGGATGGAAGTTGGGACACTCCAGCGACCAGCAACCCTTTATCTGTCGTCATTCGACATGGTGCCCACCGGAAGCTGGGTCATTGTGACTGAAGAAAATCAAACCTCTGACTAGCTGCCACGGATTGAGTTGACGCCCAGTAGAAGGCACGAAGAAACACAGCTCCGCGACCGGTTGCAGGGTGTTTAAAGTCGTTACGGGATCAAGTTTCTTGTCGGCACGGAGCTGTCTTTGGAAATGGGGCCTGTTTCAAGTTGGCCCAGGTCTGGGTGGCAATAGCAACAGCGATCTCGAGTTAGACGAGTTGGGCAAGTGAAGGTGGTGGGGGAGGGCCTACCGAAACTTCCACGAAAGTTTCGAACTCACGGATCGTCCTCGAAACCCTTACGTAATTCCTTGTGGCCCCTTCCAAGGGGCGACAAGTCAACGCTGAGGACTCGTGGTGAAAGTCGTGCGGTAAGCGGGATGCCCCAGAGGCCGACGTCTCAGCTTCCGTGGCTCCTGCTTTCGCACTAAACGACTGAGTCTTGGCCCTTATTGGTGACCTATACGTTGTTGGAATTTGCCTTTGCGGTCCGCCATCTTCGCGCGGATGTTGTCTGCCTCGGCTTGGGTGATCTCGCCGGACTCGACTTTGTTGGCTAAGCGCTCTTGCATCTCAGCTTTACGAGCTTCGATGTCAACGTCCGATGGCTTGGACCACGAAGAACCCTCCGTTACCTTGATTTGACTGTCGTTACTCCAAGGCGCGGCGGCGATGGCAGCGGAACCGCCAGCGATCGCGACTCCAGCGAGAACGATTGGGGCCACCCATTTCATCGTCGAATTTCGCATCATATTTGAACTCCTAGGTGTGGTTTCCGTCACCCGAAAGCTTGTCTAATGAATCTGAACTCAAGGTGAGAGCTTCATGAGAGTTGGATAAGAAATAACTGGCCGAGACGCTCTGTACCAAAACAGTGTGAACCAACCGGACCGTTATTGGGTGTCGCACAGAAATCCAGGATCCCAGTTGGCTCTAGGGGGCCGAAATTTGGGCTCGTACCTGGCCAGCATCTACAAACGCTTCGTATTCCACCAGCATGCCCTCGCGAAGCCGGAACACGCTCAGAACACGGCGCGGAAAGACAGGGTTGCCATTAGACGAATTTCCCATTGATTGAACGGGTTCGCCCTTCCAACTCCATATACCGAATGCGGCGTCTTCAGTAGCGAAAATGTCTTCGATCTCAATTTCTACCCCGGGAATATTGTCGCAAAACCCGGTCGCGTGGGTATGAAGCGCTTCTGGTCCACGCATACCGGTCGCGTGGTCGAGCATCTCTTGAGCCACGAAATCTGGAATCAATTCAAACTTTCGCTTTCCGAGGACCTCTCCCAAATACATCCTCATGACCTCGGCAGAGCGCTCTACATCCATGACATCCCCTCAGAAGTAACCCCGATGATCTGACACCGGACCCTAGTTCGGCACCGCCCGATATCCAGGCCGTGGATAGAGGCCTCCTGCTCGCGAAATGACTCAAGACCTCCTACCGTCGCGTTCAGGTTGCAGCTATCCAAAAATCGTCGCGGTACCGACCAACAACCCCAGCAATCTACGCCATGGGTTGACTCCGCGAAATAATTCGTCGCACGACCACAACAACCACAACGCTTTGCTGACCATCAAAACCCCATAGCTATCTCCGAATAACCGAGTGGCGATGAACCCGGCGATGCACGCTCCAATCAAAAGATTTGGGCGCTGAGCGACCACGATCTCCCCGGTGGTTCTGTCTTCGAACCACCATTTCAGAGACATCGGGCTGTATTTACGATTTGGCACACCGTGACCCTATGGGCAGAAATTTCGCCCTCCTCAAATAATACGGCCCCGATTAAGTAGCCCGGTTTGTGGATCGCTTTAGCGCGATGATGTTGTCATGAAATCAACAACCCCCGAAGCTGTTAGAGCTGATGCAACAAGATGGTTTGAACAGCATTGGGATCCAGAACTCTCACTGGGTCGATGGTGGCAGCTTCTTGCGGACGCAGGTTGGGCGTTCCCATCATGGCCGGAAGGGTGCGGAGGAAGAGCGCTTCCAACGAGCGCGACCAAGGCCGCTATACAAGCACGCCGTGACGCAGGAGCCTTTGGTCCACCAAATGGTGTGGCTACGTTCTTGGCCGCCCCGACGATCATGCATTATGGAACGGAAGCGCAACGGGAGAAATACCTCCCCCAAATAGTGAACGGTCAGGATCGTTGGTGCCAACTTTTTTCAGAACCCGGTGCTGGGTCCGATATGGCTGGATTAGCAACGAGAGCAATTCGCGACGGGGATGAGTGGGTCGTAAGCGGACAAAAAGTTTGGAACTCAGGCGCTCAGTGGGCCAAATACGGCATCCTCATCGCGAGAACAGACCCACAACAGCCCAAGCATCGTGGGATTACTTATTTCCTCATCGATATGGAGCAAGAAGGCGTGGACGTTCGCCCCTTGCGAGAAATGACAGGCGACGCTGCATTCAATGAGGTCTTTCTTAATGAAGCACGAGTTGCTGAAAGCGATCGGCTGGGAGATCTTGGCGATGGTTGGCGCGTTGCGATGACGACGCTGGCACACGAACGAGACCCCGATAACGCGGGAAAGGGAGAAACAGCCGCTTTCGGTTCGGTTGATCTGGAGGTGACTGTGAAAGAGCATCTCTCAGGTCTTGAATCAAAAGTCGACGGCTTTTCGCTTGCCCTAAGTGGAGGGGTCACCAAGGTACTTGACGACGTCACGAGCCAGTTCGACGCTTTAGATGACCCAATTACGCGACAGCGTATGGCCAAAATCATGGAAATGCGTAGGACCCGCGAGTGGTCCGGTATGCGTACTGCTGCAAGTCTAAAATCTGGTGGTCAGCCAGGCCCCGAGGTGTCCACGCTGAAGCTTCTTGGTTCCGAAATGAGCCGACAAATCCGCGACGTGGGACTCGAGACGATGGGACCTCACGGCATGCTTTACGGAGAAGACGCGCCCACCGGCGGTCTTTTCCACGCCTATTCAATGTTTACTCCTGCCCTATCTATTGCGGGCGGAAGTGATGAAGTTCAGCGAAACATCATGGGCGAACGAGTTCACGGCCTACCGCGCGAACCTGGCGAGAAAGAACAACGAGAGCTTCCTTGGTCGGAGCTACCGCGTAGCTAAGCGCTAGTTGCCTCAGCAATAACGGCATCAACCATGCCCTCGGTATCGAAGTTCGGTACCCACCCCCACTCGTCGCGCGCCGCGCTGTCATCGATTCGCACCGATCCAGCAGTAGCGTCCGCTGGTGCAGAAAAATTGATCTCGGCATCAGGGATTCGCGAACGAACCACGTCAGCTATTTCACCAGCGGTAGGCGTGGGACGAACGCCATCAACAAGGTAATTAATTGACCGAATAGCGTCGATTGGCGCATTAGACAACTCGATAGCTGCTCGAGCAGCATCCTGGTAATGGAGAACCGCCACCACCGCTTCGGGTGGTACCCATACATCGAATGGTTCCCCTAAAGCCGGTTTCTCAATCATCCAACTGGTGTATTGGGCCACACTCCAGGTGGTGACCCCAGGTCCCACGATGGACGGATACCGCAAACCTCGAAAATCCAACCCATATTTTTGCCGATAATAGGCACCGAGGTTTTCGCCTAAGACTTTCGTGACCCCATAGACGCTTCCGGGCCGCTGGAGAGTCAAGTCATTAATGATCCCTCCACCTGTGTCGCGACCATACGTCCCGATGGAACTCGCAAAAATCATCTGCCGGGTTCCGGCCAACCGAGCGGCCTCAATGGTTTCGATGAAACCCACAGCGTTGGCTTGCAGTAACGCTTGGGGGTCCTGCTCACCAGGGGCAGTAAGAATGGCACCGAAGTGAAAGAGCCGGTCAGGAGCAACTTCAGACAAGAGCGATGACGCGCTTCCCGGAACTGACAGATCGAATTGATGAAGTTGGACACGGTCGGCTATGCCTTCAAGTCGACCAAGATTCCCCGACCTATGGGCAACATGGACGTCCTCGTCGCTCTCGACAAGCATTCGAGCGATTTCTGCTCCAATAAACCCGGTGCCACCAGTAATCAAAGTACTCATAAGAACACAATGACACGGTGAGTCAATCACTGTCGCCCTAGTAGATTCCCTTTATGGGCAATAGCGACCATCAAGCAGCACTCGAACGCCGCCGCCAACTTGTGGTTGAGCAATGGAATCTCGAACACGAGGTTGTATTGATTCGTTCGGGGCAAGCATTGTCAATTGCGGGAAGCGATCTCCACCATGAATTTCGCCCGCACCCCGACTTCGCCTATCTCGCTGGATATGGCGTACCAGAATCGGTCTTGGCATATGACGCGAAGGCCCGGCAATGGCAGCTCTTTGGTCCTCGATCCACGGCGGACGAGATGGTGTGGCATCAGCCAGCAAACGAGATCGGCTTGCCAATAGATAACCTCGACGACTGGCTTGGCAGCCGTGAACGGCAGCCGTTCATTGAGGGCTGGGATGACAGAAAAATTCAATCGGGAATTGCTGAGATCCGGCTCCAAAAAGATGAGCTTGAACTTTCAGCATTGAGATCTGCTGCTGCGACGAGCGAAGCAGGGTTTTCCTGGGTTTTTGAAAACGCCCGTGCGGGTATGACCGAGCGAGAGGTACAGATTGCCATCGAGGCCGAGTTCTTTCGCGCTGGAGCGGTACGAACCGCGTATCCGAGCATTGTCGCCAGCGGACCGAACGGTGCCTACCTCCACTATTTCTACGGGCAAGATGACAGTTTGAACCCGACGACTCGCACCATTCAGAAGGGAGAACTGCTGCTCATTGACGCGGGAGGCGAGTTTGGTGGATATGCCAGTGACGTCACTCGGACCATGGTGGTGGGTGACGAACCCACCGACGTTCAGTCCTATTTGTGGCAGTTAGTGTTTCGAGCCCAAGAATTAGCGATCGATCGCTGTCGGCCAGGTGAGGAGTGGCGTGAAGTGCACCTCGACTCGGCTCGGGTAATTGGCTCAGGTCTCGTTGAGCTTGAGATTTTGCGTGGCGAAGTGGATGCTTTGGTTGCATCGGGCGCTGTGGCCCTGTTCTATCCCCATGGACTTGGTCACCTTATTGGGCTTACCGTTCACGACGCTGGTGGTTACCCGCCAGGTCGAGAGCCTGGTTCTCACCCTCAGTCGCGATACTTGCGGACGGACAGAACCCTCGAAGCTGGGATGATCACTAGCGTCGAACCGGGGGTTTACTTCATCGACGCGCTCCTCGCTGACCCTGCGGTGCGCCAACAGTTTGAAACCGAAGTCGTATGGGACACAGTTGATCTTCTACGGGGTTTCGGCGGAATCAGAATCGAAGACGATGTTCACGTCACCAATGGTGAGCCAGAAGTACTGAGTGGAGCTATAGCGAAACCTCTTCGTATTGGATGAAGATCCGTCAATCCTCAAGCTGATAGGTGCGAAACTGTGACGATGTCTGGGAAAACCTATGACGCTGTAGTGATCGGTTCAGGAGTCATCGGGTCGTCGATCACCTATGAACTTGCACGACGAGGAATGCGCACGCTGACAATTGATCGCAATGGTGGCGCCGGGTTGGGCTCCACCAGCTTTTCCTCGGCCATTGTTCGCTTCACGTATTCCACGTACCCGGGCGTCGCCATGTCATATGAAGGGTTGCGTTACTGGGAGAACTGGGCAGACCATCTGCAGTTGTCCGATGAGGCCGACCTCGCAAAGTTCCGACAATGCGGGATGGTGACTCTCAAGACTGTCGGAGGTCATCACCTCAAGGTGGTGCCACACTTTGACTCAATCGGAATTCCCTACGAGGACTGGGACCTCGAAGCATTCGAAACGCATCTGCCTGAGCTTGATCTCCGCAAATTCGGACCTCCGAAACGACCTGACGACGACGAATTTTGGAACGAACCCGGCGAATTCCTTGAAGGAGGGCTTTTTACACCCGAAGCCGGCTACGTAAGCGACCCGCAACTCGCGGCATACAACCTTTGTCTCGCCGCAACGACACTTGGCTGTGAATTTCGTTTCAAAACCGAAGTCACCGCAATCACCCGAAGCGATGCAAGAGTCACTGGCGTTTGCTTAGGCGACGGGAGCTTGGTCTCAACTCCAATTGTGGTCAACGCTGCAGGACCCCACAGTCGGTCCGTCAACGAAATGGCCGGAGCGTTGGACGATATGTCCATTCACACAACCCCTCTTCGTCAAGAAGTCCATCACGTTCCCATCCCAGTTGAACTTGATTTTGAACACCGTGGATTCAGCCTCGCCGACGACGACAACGGCATATACGTCAGACCGGATGTGGGCAACAACGTTTTGGTGGGAAGTACCGAACCCGATTGTGATCCCCTGCATTGGGTGGACCCCGACTACGAAGGGCAAATAGATGTCCAGCAGTGGGAGACGCAGGTCTTGCGACTCAACCGCCGGCTCCCCACAGTCGGCATTCCCCACCAGAGGCGGGGAATCGTTGGGGTATATGACGTTTCCGATGACTGGATACCGATCTACGACCGAACTTGCGTTGACGGATTTTACGTAGCAATTGGAACGAGCGGTAACCAGTTTAAGAATGCGGGGATCGCAGGGCATTGCATGTCTGAACTCATAGATGCCGTCGAAAACGGTCAGGATCACGATTCAGATCCAGTGTCAGTCACAGGTCCACACACTGGCCTGAGGATCGACATGAGCAATTTTCGTCGCAGCCGAACTATCAATCCAGAATCATCGATGTCGGTGCATGGCTAAATAAGCGATTTGATCTGCAACGTCAACGTCAACGCCAAGCAAAAACTGGTTGCTCCAATTCATCAACGCGGACGCTGTTCCCATCGAAAGCGACTGCCCGGAACTGATACAGCACCGCTCCCGTTGGGGCATGAATCAAATCTCCTCCGATCGGTAGTTGGACGACGGGGCGATCGCTTTCGGGAATCTTCACGAAACGCGGCGAGTCTGGTCGCGTCAATTCTTTAATAGAAATTCGGTGAATAGACGCCACTTCCGCAGGATTTGCCACCGGCTCGAGCTCACCATCGATCCAAAACACAAAGGGGCTGATTACATAACCCGAACGAGTGGGATAGTCATCCAATCGCCCAAGCAGGTTGTCGGAAGTCAAATCCAAGCCGACTTCTTCGGAAGCTTCGCGCATGGCTGCCTGAAGAGAAGTCTCACCGGAATCAACGCGGCCTCCGGGAAGAGCCCATTGCCCCGGATGGTCCTTAAGCCTCGACCCTCGCCGAGTAAGTAAAACTGCGGCACCACCCGCCGTGCCTTCAACGCTCCCAGTCAACTCGACATCGTTTGTGCTCCCGGGGATCTCGCCCAACAACCGTTTACGGTCCGACGTGGACTCGTCACTCGCGAGAGGATCATCTCCATGAATAAGGGCGTCGCTGTCAAGCACGACTACACAAACAGCAGCCCGAGTTAAAGCCTCATTTGAATGCTCACGGACCTGGTGCCTATCTAGGTTCGAACGCAGGCGCCGCTGCAATGAAAGATCGAACATAACTTCGCTAGTCACGCAAGCAGTCTCGCGCACAGCACGGCCCGTCATGGGCTCGCTACGCTTGAGATATCGTCACCAAGAAGGACCCATGACAACAATGCGAGTGGAGCACCTCAAAGAAGCGACATTTGGTTCGGTCGTCACAGAAATTGACCTTGATGCAATGGATGACTCCACCTGGAGTGAACTACATGAACTCTGGATCGACCGCGCCCTCTTAATTTTTCCTGGCGCATTTCTGAGTGCCGAAGGACAAGATACTTTCGCCCGCCGATTCGGTGACCTGGAGTTTCCCCGCGCCGCTATCTCAAACATTGGGAAAGACGGCAAAGTGCATCACCAAAGTGATGATGAAGTCGTCAAGTCGTTGAGAGGTAACCAAAGTTGGCACATCGACAGCACCTATATGCCAATGCAGGCCAAAGGAGCGGTGTTCACTGCCGAAATCGTCCCCAGTTCAGGTGCTGCCACAGGTTGGGCAGATATGCGAGCCGCATACGAAGAACTTGATGACGAAACCCGGGAGCGCATTTCGGATCTCCAGGCGCACCATTCGCTGTATTACAGCCAGGGACGGAACGGAAATCTTCCCAATAAATCCAACGAAGACGGCACATATAACCTCTACGGCTATCACGACATGGAGGTTTCACTCCGGCCTCTTATAAAGGTTCACCCGGCCACAGGGCGGCCAAGTCTTTTGATCGGTCGCCACGCCCACGACATCGTTGGTATGGACCCCGCTGAGTCCGAATCACTTCTCGATGAACTAAACAACTGGGCTTGCCAACCGCCGCGTGTGTATCACCATCAATGGGAAGTAGGGGACGCTGTCATCTGGGACAACCGACGGTTACAACACCGAGGAACCCCGTTCGACATGACAGAACCGCGGCGCATGTGGCACACCAGAATAGCGGGCGAGCCCGCCTCAGAATTAGCCATGAATCACCGGATCGACGCGATCCCTAGCGATGATGTTGAACGGCATCCAACGGGCACATGGGCCTGTTAGAGGACATCCGAGCCGACCTAACGGAGGCTATGAAAGCTAAGGACAAACTCACTGTTTCAACATTGAGATTGGTTGTCGCTGCCGTTCAGGAAGCCGAAGTAGCTGGCGCTTCCTCGACCACGCTCGATGATGAGCAGGTCCAAAAAGTAATCGCGGCTCAAGCGAAACGAAGAGTCGAAGCCGCAGAAGCTTTTGAGCAGGGAGATAGAGCGGAAAAGGCCGCCGATGAACGAGCCGAATTAGCAGTTCTCGAGCGTTACCTCCCCGAACAAATGGACGAAAGTGCATTAGTTGAAATCGTAGAACGCGTCTTAGCCGAAGGCGGTCACTCGACAATGGCAGACATGGGTCAGGTAATGAAAGCCGTGAACGAACAAGTCGCAGGTCGGGCAGAAGGACGAATCGTTGCCGACTTGGTCAAGTCTCGTTTGTCGTGAACTCAACCCGTCAGATTGCCCTTATCGGGTTCCTTCAGGCGCAAAACTGCACCACCATTCCAGCAGCATGGCGACACCCCGAAGCGCGACACGACGTCACCAACGTTGATTTCTATCGACACATAGCGCAAGTGTTAGAAAGCGGACTCTTTGATCTTGGGTTCTTCGACGATCGTCTGGCCATGCCCGATATGTACGGCGGGGACCACCGTCACACCGTTGAACAAGGGATCCGATGTGTAAAGCTTGATGCAGTCACTGTTCTAACCACAATGGGGATGGCTACCACCCAGCTGGGTTTAGGAGCGACATACTCAACCACCTATTTCCCGCCCTTCCATGTCGCTCGGGTCTTTTCAACGCTTGACCATATGACTGGAGGCAGGGCGGCATGGAACGTCGTGACGTCGGTCAATGACAATGAGGCGCGCAACATGGGGCTCCTAGAAGCGCCTCCTCACGATGTTCGATACGACCGAGCCGATGAATTTATGGAGATTGTTCACGGGCATTGGGATAGCTGGGAAGCCGATGCGATCGTCGCTGACCGTGCCTCCGGCTTATATGCCCATGGAGACAAGGTCCACCGACTCGACCATGACGGTGAGCACTATCGCTCACGTGGACCGTTTACCGTGCCGCGCACCCCTCAAGGCCACCCGGTAATTATCCAAGCGGGTCAAAGTGGCAGAGGTATCGAATTCGCCTCACGCTGGGGCGAGCTCCTATTCATGGCAAACCCCAATCTCGCTAGGGCAACCGATAATTACAAAGCCGTCAAGTCTGCCGTCGTTGCCGCAGGCCGCGACCCTGAGCAGGTAAAAATAGCTAATTTGACCTTCCCAGTAGTGGGTCGGACATTGTCCGAAGCCGAGGACCGGCGAGCGGCTTATGATCTCCTCCCGAACCTCGTGGATGACCTTTCGCTGCTCTCGGAGGGATTGAACTTCGACTTCTCCGACAAAGAACTCGACGAACCGCTTTCTGCTGAAGATGTTGCGGCGATGACAGGTATCCAGGGAATTCGAAACCAGGTCATCGAAGCAACCGGTAAAGACAATCCGACAGTTCGCGATTTTGTAACAGTTTCTGGGCGCGGACGCCTCGCCCATCCTGTCGTCGGTGGCCCTAACGAACTAGCTGATTATTTCGAAGAGTGGTTCACGACTCCAGCGTGTGATGGTTTCGTGATAGCGGGGACACATATGCCTGGCGCTTTTGAAGACTTTGTAGAACTCGTGGTGCCGGAACTTCAGCGGAGAGGTCTTTTCCGTACTGAATATTCGGGCAACACATTACGCGACCATCTTGGTTTGCCTCAACCCCAGCCAGGCGCCTGGCGGCAATAACCTAGTTATCGGTGTTGTTGAAGGCGGCAATGAGTTCGCTCCCGTGAACTGGCCACACCCCTTCGAGGCTCATTACCTGAGCTAACGCCCGGTCGAGTGTGCGAATGCGAAATGGTTGACCTGTGAGCCAAGGCCTCAACGTAAACATCATGTGGCGAGCTGAACGGCGACCATCGCTGTGGAGTCGATGAGCGGCCGAAACAATCATGTTTTCCCAGCTAGCGAGACTCGCTCGCCGATTCCAAAGAGCAAACTCATCGTCAATTTCGAGGAACAACGGGAGAGAGGTCAAATTTCCGTTCGGAGTTGTCATGGTGTACGGCTGCTCGTCATTGGGCCAATCGCATACGTATTGGATTCCAGCTGCTGCTAATAGTTCTGGTGTTCGAGCCGACTCGACGCCCTCGGGCGAAAACCATCCGATGGGGCGAACTCCGGTCGCTTGTTCAAGCGTGTCAAGAGCGTTGGCGATTACTTCCGCTTCGGTTCCGCGATCCATCTTCGATGTAATAAGCCTGCTGGCTGATATGCCGTGTCCGACGATCTCGCAGTTGCGTTCACCGAGGTGTTTCATGAGCCACGGATAATGCAGCGCGGTAAGCGCGTCCACCGCGACGGTGACCGGAATTTTGTAACGTTCCAATGTGTCGAGTAGACGGAAAATCCCTACTCGGTGGCCGTATTCTCGGTGAGTTAATTGAACGTAATCGGGAGCTGGCAATTTGATGAGTCCGCCGCTGGCATTTCTGAGGCTGTAAGCGTCCTGTGGCGGGTCCCATTCATAATGTTCCAACAGCACCAAGGCCCCCACAGCGAGAGGCTTTCCATTTGGCCACTTAAGGGCATTTCTGCTTGGGAGCGGTGAATACGAATAATGAGGGTGATCCATGCCCGGAGAGCGATCAGCGGGCATCGTTGACCTCCTGTAGCGACACCGCATGGTCAACGAAATCTTCGTAGTGATGTTCTATGAAATGATCGGCTATCTCCGACGCCGTGGCTTGCCAAACCAACTCGTGACCCAACACATAATCCAGCATCTCATCGAGGCCATCGATTCGGTGAGGCATACCCATCAAATAAGGATGAAGAGCGAGAGCCATAACTCGCCCTGAGGCAGCTCCTTCTTCATAGAGCGTGTCGAATTGCGCTTTCACTATTTCGACAAAGTCAGATGTGTCGTGGTGATGGAGAAACACCGGAACATCATTTAACTCGATGCTGTAAGGAACTGAAACTAGGCGGCCGCCATCAACCCTGATAGGGACAGGTTGATCGTCGTGCAGCCAATCAGCGTGATACGTAAGGCCGGCTTCAGCCATGAGGTCGGGGGTGCGAAGGTTGTTAGAAACCGCGGGTCCGAGCATGCCGCGCAGCTTTTGACCCGTGTGTTGATGCAGCGTGTCGATGCAATCTTGGTAAAACTCCCGTTCATCTTGCTCGCTCATCGAAGAGAGGTAGCGAGTGTTGTAAATACCGTGGCTCATGATTTCCCAACCGCGGTCGGCCATCGATTTGCCGATGTCGGGATAATGCTCGAAGACAGCGAGGTTTGTTGAAGCTGTGCAGCGAACGTCGTGCTGATCGAGCACCTCGAGCATTCGCCAAAACCCGACTCGGTTTCCGTAGTCACGGTGGGAATAGCCTTGAACATCGGGATGGGGAGATCTGGGCCAGGGGTTACGACGCGCGTCGCGCGGCGGTAGGTACTCATAGTGTTCAACGTTGGGGGCGACCCACAACGCGACGCGAGCTCCATTGGGCCAACTGATGTTTGGCCGGTCGACCATCGGTAAATAGTCAACGCGGTGTGGAGGTAAGGACATGTAAGCACCGTAGTCAGGTGGGCCCCCGCGGGGGCGCTAACGTCCCAAGTGACTACCGGGAGTTCGAGGGGGAGACATGCTCAGTGAATACCGAGTGCTCGATTTGACCGACGAACGCGGTCATCTTGCTGCGTTCATCCTTGCCCAGATGGGAGCTGAGGTCATCGCGATTGAGCCGCCTTCAGGGTCGCATGCACGTCAACTAGCACCGTTTTCTGAAGGAATCGATGACGGCGAACACTCGCTGCATTACTGGGCCTACAACCGCGGCAAAAAAAGCGTCGTCTTGGATTTAGACACACCTGACGGCATTAGCGAACTTCGTCGTCTGATAGCGGGCGCTGACATCATGTTCGACTCATTCGACCCGGGAGTCATGGACTCAATGGGGCTAACACCTTCAGACATTGCTGAACTTAACCCCAACATAATCAACGTTTCCATTACAGCATTTGGCGACGATGGACCCAAAGCGAACTGGGTGTACAGCGATTTAACGCTTCAAGCCTCCGCGGGGAACATGGTGCTGACTGGTGATGAAGACCGGTCTCCGCTACGAGCCGGAGGTACCTTGCCTCAGGCATTCGGTAACGCCGCGTCGGAGGCAGCGGGTGCCGCATTAATAGCTCTCTATGAGCGGCAGGCAACGTCTGGTTTGGGACAACACATCGACGTGTCAGCCCAGCACTCCATGAACCAATGCACCCAGTCGATGTCGTTAGCAACCCCATTGGGAGCAACGCCGCCCACCAGGCTCGCAGGCGGAGTTGAGCTTGGAGGCATTCGAATCCAAGTGATGTGGCCTTGCGCTGATGGATACGCGTCAGTCAGCTTTTTGTTCGGACCGAGCTTCGGTCCCTTCACCAAGAACCTTATGACCTGGATATGCGAGGAAGGTTTCTGCGACGAGGCGACCCGAGACAAGGATTGGGTTGACTACGCGATGATGCTCCTTGACGGTAGAGAATCACGGGACGAGTATCAGCGAGTCAGAGACGTGCTGACTGAATTTTTCGCGACTAAGACCAAAGCTGAGCTTCTGGAAGCGGCGATGAAACGCCGTCTCCTTATTACCCCAGTCACGACAACCGAAGAAGTTGTCAACAGTGAACAGCTGGATTTTCGGAACTATTGGGAGACGGTCAAACATCGCGACGGCTCAACGGTCGCGTACCCCGGCGCGTTCGCGAAGTTTGCCAAAAGTCCGCTCACAGTACTGACCGAGGCCCCTCGTTTAGGTGAACACACCGTGGAAGTTCTAAGTCAGCCCGAGCGTATGCCTGATGTGTCTGTAACGGAGCCCGTGCCCTCAACGGCTCTCCCTCTCAAAGGCGTCAAAATTTTAGACTTTATGTGGGCGATGGCGGGGCCGGCAGCTTCACGAGTGTTGGCTGACTATGGCGCTGAGATCGTAAGAGTGGAATCTTCGAACAAACTTGATGCCGTCCGAACCATTTCGCCGTTTCCGGCCGATGTTGGAGATCCGGACAAGTCCGGCATTTATCACAACATGAACGCCGGAAAACGAGGTCTCGCCCTTGACATGTCCAAACCGGGTGCCGTTGACGTCGTGTGGGATCTCATCGAATGGGCGGATGTAGTACTTGAATCATTTTCACCAAAAGCAATGGCAGGTTGGGGCATCGACTACGAACAGATTTCCAAGCGTCACCCGGACATCATTATGGCCTCAAGCTGTCTCATGGGTCAGACAGGCCCACTGGCGATGCTGGCTGGTTTCGGGACCATGGCCGCCGCAATATCGGGCTTTTTCTACCCAGTTGGGTGGGCTGATCGCGCACCGACTGGTCCTTACAGCGCCTACACCGACTACACATCACCTCGTTGGCTCGTCGCTTCCGTTATGGGGGCGCTTGAACACAAAAGGCGAACTGGGCAGGGTCAATACATAGACCTTTCCCAAGCCGAAGCAGCGTTGCACCTTATGTCGCCGGCACTCCTCGAATATTCGGTCAATGGAAACATTTGGGAACGGTCCGGTAACCGCGATTTTGTGTTTGCCCCACAGGGCGGATATCCCACAAGCGGCAACGACAACTGGATTGCGATTTCTTGTAAAGATGACAATCAATGGCAACTTTTGGCACACGAAATGAACAGAGAAGACCTTGTAGCCCTGACAGTTGATGAGCGACACATGCGACACGACGAACTCGACTCGGTGATCTCCTCCTGGACAGTTGAACAAGACGGCGTCGAGCTCATGGAACAACTCCAAGCGCTTGGAGTAGCGGCCCACATTGTCCAACATTCACCCGAACTAGTTGCCGATGACCAAATGACGCACCGCGGCTGCTTTGTAGAAGTTGCGCACGCGAGCCATGAACCCTTTTACGTGGACGGCACTCGTTTCCATATGTCCCGCACGCCAGCTCAGGTCACACACGCCGGTCCAATCTTTGGTGAACACACCTTCGAGATTTTGATGGAATGCGCAGGCTACGACGCCGACCGCATTGCGGAACTCGCCGTCGCGGAACTCCTCGAATAACGGGAAGCAGTCGCACGCCAAATTATGCGTGAGGCAACCTAAACAGCTACCAGGTATCGATCATTGGCCGTTTCTTGCCCTCTCGCGGCGCTGGCTTAGGAGCTGATCGCAGTGCCATCGATACCCAAGTACGCGTCTCTGCTGGATCAATGACGTCATCAAGTTCGAAGAAAGTTGCTGTGCTGACGGCTTTGCCGTTCTCGTACAGCTTTGCCACCATCTTTTCGTAATACGCGATCCGCTCTTCGGGGTCCTCTATCGCCTCGAGTTCTTTGCGATATCCGAGCTTGACGAAGCCTTCCAACCCCATTCCACCGAATTCGCCAGTTGGCCATGAAACGCAAAACACTGGGGCTTTGAAACTTCCACCTGCCATTGCCTGAGCCCCTAATCCGTAGCCTTTCCGCAAAACGACGGTCATGAAGGGAACGGTGACGCTTGCCGATGTCACGAACATTCGGCTGGCGTGACGAACTGTTGCGTCGTATTCAGCTTGGGGGCCGACCATGATGCCTGGCGTGTCGCACAAAAACATGAGTGGTATGTCGTGCGCATCGCAGAGTTGCATAAATCGACTGCCTTTGTCCCCTACATCGGCGTCGATAGCTCCACCTAAATGATGGTTGTTGTTTGCGATAATCCCTATCGGTCGGCCTTCGATTCGAGCGAGCGAAGTGACACACCCCGGCCCCCATCCCTTACGAATTTCTAGGACCGAGTCGACATCGCACATCGTTTCGATGACTTCACGGACGTTGTACGCGCGCAGACGGTTCTCGGGAACAATGTGCCTCAACAAACGTTGATCAGGTGCTGCCCATGTTTCGATCGGGCCTTGGAAATATGACAAATATTTCTTGGCGACGTCCATTGCTTCGTCTTCGTCTTCGACGAGAACATCGATCACTCCGTTGGGGTATTGGACCTCAACGGGACCCACTTCCTCGGGGCGAAACACCCCAAGGCCGCCACCTTCGATCATTGCGGGGCCGCCTATGCCAATATTTGACCCTTTCGTTGCGATAATCACGTCGCAGCATCCAAGCAAAACGGCGTTGCCGGCGAAACATCTGCCGTTCGTGATCCCGACGAGTGGAACCAGACCGGAAAGTTTGGCGAAGAAGGTGAACGCCCAACAGTCCAAACCAGCGCCACCCATTGTGTCAGTGTCACCTGGCCGGCCGCCCCCGCCCTCGGCTAGCAGCACTGTTGGAAGTTTGTTGTCCTCAGCAATCTCGAAGAGCCGATCTTTCTTTCGATGATTTTGAAGCCCCTGAGTACCCGCCAAAACCATGTAGTCATATGACATGACCATGGTTTGTGAAGTTTGTTCGTCGAAGAGATCACCGTTGACACTCCCAACTCCTGCGACCATACCGTCGCCTTGAGTGTTGTCGATCAAATCGTCCAGACTTCGCCGCCTGCGCTGAGCAGCGACCATTAGCGGGCCGTATTCAACGAAAGTATTTTCATCAACCAGTCGCGAAAGATTTTCGCGCGCGGTGCGATGGCCTCGACCATGTCGCTTTGATACTGCCGACGGTTTGGCTTCGTCGGTTCCCTTGTAGTGACGATCGAAGACCTCTTGCAGGTCTGGACGGATTAAGTCAAGATCAACCTCCGCTTCGGCTTCGCTGGCTTCGATGTCCAGGTCCGCTTCTTCGATAAACAGCAATGGGTGACCCTCGTACACGGTGTCACCTTGACTGACGCCCAAAGCTCGAACAATGCCAGTCACATTTGACACAATGACGTGCTCCATCTTCATTGCTTCCATTACCGCAACTGGCTGCCCTTCAGCGACTTCGTCATCTGGCGACACGTCAATCGAGATGATGGTGCCTTGAAGCGGCGCTTCGATCGGTCGAGTGCCGTCTGGGCCCATCTCGGAGGAACTGTCCAGCGAACCAGACATCGAAGGAAGTTCCCTTCCATCGATGTCGCCGTGTGTGAGTACCGCCAAGGGGTCACTGCTGACCTTTACCCCTGCTAATGACGGTCCCAAAAGATCGGAAGAAGTTTGCGAAACACGGTTGAGTTCCACTTGTTCAGCAGCGTGAACTAGCTCAGCGCCGTATTCGTTGATGAAACCCGTGGTGATTTCATTGGATTGGACTTCAGGCCGATCCAATAAAGCCAACAGGTAAGGAATGTTGGTGAGAACACCTTCGACTCTGAACTCAGAAAGAGCTCGTCTCACTCTTTTTATGGCATCCCGATAGTTGCTGGTGGGGGAGTGTCCGATGACTTTGGCGAGGAGAGAATCAAAGCTGGGATTGGTCGAATAACCCTGATACCCGTACGTATCGGTCCGAATGCCGGGACCGCTGGGAGTCTCGAACGCGGTAATTGTGCCTCCGGCGGGTTTAGCGAACCCCTCCTCGGTCATTGTTTCTGTATTCACCCGACATTGGATTGCGTATCCCCGCGCAGTGGGCAACTCATCTTGGGAGAGACCCAAGTCGACGAGCGAAGCCCCTCCTGCTATGAGAATTTGATTTCGAACCAGGTCGATTCCAGTCACCTCTTCAGTCACTGTGTGCTCGACCTGCAGCCGAGCGTTGGTTTCGATAAATGCAACTGCGGATGAGTTCTCGGCTTCAACTAGAAATTCCCAGGTACCCAACCCTCGATAATTAGCGTGAGAAGCCATACGGACCGCAGAGTTCGTCAACACGTCTCGTGTTGTGCTCTCGATAGACGGAGATGGCGCAACTTCAATGATCTTCTGGTTCTGTCGTTGCAGAGTGCATTCCCGTTCACCTAAATGAACCACGGATGTTCCGTCACCAATGATTTGAACTTCGATGTGACGAGCACGCTCTATAAGTCGTTCTGCGTAAAGGTCACCGTTACCAAAAGCGGATTGTGCTTCGCTTTGACATCGTTCAAACACGGCGGCTACGTCATCGCCCTGTAGAACGGCGCGCATGCCGCGACCTCCGCCCCCGGCGACAGCCTTAATCATGATTGCGCGATGCTCAGAAAGAAAAGCTTCGACTTCTTTGACTGTCGCCGCTCCCTCCGTGGCTGGAGCTAGTGGCACATCGAGCTCGGCTGCTAGGGCTCGGGCGGAAAGTTTGTCACCGAAGAGAGCGAGCTGTTCAGAAGATGGCCCAACGAAAACGATCCCAGCGGCTTCTAACGCGCGCGCAAAGTCGGCGTTCTCGGCCAAAAAGCCGTAACCGGGGTGAATCGCGTCGCAACCTGCGGCGAGAGCTGTATCGACGATCTGATCAATGTCGAGATAAGCGGCAACTCCGCGATTGTTCAGCTCTATCGATTCGTTCGTTGCTCGAGTATGTAACGACGAGCCGTCGTCTTCGCTGTGAATGGCCACCGTGTCGATATCGAGTTCATGCGCCGCTCGAGCGATACGTATGGCTATCTCACCGCGATTAGCAATAAGAAGCTTTTCCACGGACATTTCCAATCCCCCTCGAGAGACGCTTTGGCATGCCCGTTCTACAACATGTTGCCCCTGGTGTTCTTACTCAGTTGCGAGGAAGTAAAGGAAGGATCACAGCGACCTGTCTCACCAAGGCAACTTCCGTGCCTCGCGAATCAATAAAAACTGCATCACTCGTCGACCAAGGTTTATTTTTTCGCACCTCCACGTCACCCCAACGGCCGGCTACCGTTACCGCGCCGTTTGCTTGAAACGGGCTTAAATGCTGCACCCGTCCTGAAGCGTGAACGCCTGCCGGCATGCGGTAAGAATGTCTAATCAACGGTGTCATCTGACCCAAAACCCAGGACGGGTGTGCCAATGGCATGTCTCCCTCAATCCATAATGGATCGTTGTCATGGATCCTTTCACTCATCCAAGTTCTCGCGTCACTTGCGTCGAAAGGAACTGACATCGCTGGGTAATCAAGGTCGCTAGGAATTTCGTCGAGACCGAGAAACGGCCGATGGTCAGCTTCAGGTACAGGCGAGCGACCGTGTGGCAAGACGAACTCGTTTTTCCATGACGCGTCGCCAAGGCCAACCGTTCCCTCAATAGTGACGCGCCCATCAGAGACAACTGTTTGAGTCATCACGCCGATGCTCGGGTCATCGGGAGCCGGCTTGACTTCAGTAAGAAGTTCGTCTCCAGCGTAAACAGGTCGAGGGAGTCGAAATTCGGACCAACCATGAGAGAGCCAACCTGCGCCGAGAGCATCCAGAATCGCTGGAACCATCCACCCGTAGGTGTGGATGCCCGCGACAATTCCTCCGGCGTACCCGTATCCCGTAGCACTCGCATCGTGAACCGGATTGGCTGCCGAGACTTCGGGCGGATCGGCAACGGCTAGACGGATACATGATGCTGACACAACTGTCATGAGCGCGACTTTAGAGTCCGGTCAAACATCGAATGCAGCAATTCCCAATGACGCTCAGCGGCGATCTTGTCGTATTTCGGTCGTTGCGGAAACACGAACCCGTGATGAACACCTTCTATCCATTCGGACTGGTGGGTCACTCCAGCGTCGTTGAACGCGGTGACTATGCGATCAAAATGAGGCCGATCAACCCAGTCATCAAACTCAGCGGCTAACAGAAGTATCTCACCGGTGATGTCACCTGCTCTTGCGTGGGGCGAATCATGAGCATCGGTGGCGAGCCGAACTCCATGTATCGAAGCGGCCGCTTTCACCGTTTCCGGATATTCCGCAGCCAACCACAAAGCAAAAGGTCCACTCATGCAATAGCCCGTGGTGCCGACGGTCGTTGCATCGGCTGATGGGTCGGCTGATGCGTGAGCGAGCAACGCAGCAGCGTCTCGCGCCACCATCGCATTTGACAGATTTCCCATCAACTGGGCCATATATTTCGCGCTCGCCGGATCTTCTCGATGAATAGTGAACGAGGGAGTATCTCGGTAGTAGAGATTGGGCAACATGACGTAGTAGCCGGTGGCAGCGATTCGGCGTGCCATGTCGTGAAGTTCCTCACGTTTCCCTGGCGCGTCCATAAGAAACAAAATGACAGGCTGAACTTCATCCGATTCAGGACGAACGACAAACGTTGCCATCTGGCCTTCACCGGTGTCGATACTGAGATGTTGCTCAATCACTGCTCTTCACCTTCAAGTTTCCAACCCATTGTTCGAGCAGCATAAAGGGTGTCGGCATACTCCTCGATATGACTGATCTCGCCACCTGGGCATGAGTACACCCAACAATATTGATTGTCGTACGCCTCCCCTTTCGCTTTAGTGGTGGCGGTGAGTCGCTGTTGAACAGCAGCTAGCTCGCCGTCGACGATCATGCTCCGGATTTCAAGGGCAAACGGTTTCGAGGTATCAAAAGTTTCTTTGATTGTGCGACCTCCAAGTTCAGCTGCGACGGCTTCTCGGCCGCGAACGCAGCCATCTTGGTCTGCGCCTCCAGTCCCTGTTTCTCCTGCCGTCTTTGGAAGCCTCCAGACCACATCGCTACTCAAGCAAGCTCTGATGTCCTCGCGATCTCCGTTGGTCAGTGCACTGTAAAAGCGCTCAATTAATGATCGTGTTTGTTCTGTACTCATACCCCCCAGTCCAGCACGTCCGACCTAGCTAGTGCATAGCTGCCTACGATCGACTCATGCAGCAGCTTGATTGGACCCCCCAATATTTTCTTTACGGAATGTCTCGGCCACACGTAGCCCGAATAACTATTAACCGTCCAGAAGTCCGAAACGCGATCAACACCCCCGCTCATAAAGAATGGAGCGATCTACTGGATCACGCCGCCGAAGACGACGACGTTTGGATTGTCGTGGTGACCGGAATTGGAGATAAAGCCTTCTGCGCAGGACGCGATCTTAAGTACCTGTCACAGATTCAACATTCATCTGAAGCTGAAAAAGAGGCCGATTCGCTACTGATGAGCCAAGTAACCAAGTTGATTGAGCGGTTTGACTACCCCAAACCTCTCATAGCTCGCGTCAACGGAATCGCACTCGGCGGTGGCTTTGAAGTCGCAATGGCATGCGACCTGGTGGTGGCGGCCGAACATGTCGAATTTGGACTGCCCGAACCGCGACGTGGCATTTATGCAGGGGGTGGGGGAGTTCATCGGCTACCGCGACAAGTTCCCCTGAAGCTAGCGATGGAGTACCTACTAACAGGGAAGTCAATGACAGCCGCGCGAGCACAGGCAATTGGGATCGTCAACGAAGTAGTTCCATATGAGGAGCTCGACGGCGCAGTAGATCAGTTGATTGACGACATTATGCTGGGCGCTCCGCTTTCGATTAGAGCTACTAAACAGTCCTCGATGCGAGGACTGAATCTTCCGCTTGGGGATGCCTTTTACGCCGAGTACCCAGCTGTCAGATCGATGATGGAAAGCGAAGACGCGCGGGAAGGACCCAAAGCCTTCGCCGAAAAGCGTCGGCCGGAATGGAAGGGTCGATGATCTCAGTCGATGCCGTTCTTGGTCGACTTGGGTCGACCAAGAACGATGCCGCCTAGGGCGAAAAGCACAACCGCCATTCCCAAAAGCTGAAGAGTAACTAGCTCTTCGCCGAGAAAAGCCCAGGCCATTAACGTTGCGGTGACAGGGATAGCCAGAGTCAATGTTGATCCCAACCATGCGGGTATCTGAACTAACGCCCAATTCATCAACATGTGGGAGGTGAACCCGGGCCCCACTGAAAGGACAACTAACCATATCCACGCGTTCGTTGAAGGCATAACAAACACCTGACCAGAAGCCAAAGCGAATGGGGTTGCAAACAGTGCACAGATCAACGCTGTTGCACCGGTGTATTGAGAAGATTCGATGTGTTGGCTACTTAATTTTGAAAAGACGAAGTAGCCCGTCCACGCCAAAACCGTGGCCACCGCTAAGAGATCACCCCGGGGGCTCCAGCCAGGAACACCCGTCGAACCAAACATGACTATTCCCACCCCACAAATGGCGACAAGAGCCAAAATCCAGTCATTGCGTTTCGGACGCTCTCCGAAGATGCGTCCAACGATGAGCAACATGACTAGTGGTTGACACGACCCAATAACTGTCGCGTTCGCGACAGTGGTCAACCGTATCGCTGTGAAGAAAAACATGATGTCAGCGCCCAAAGAAATGCCTCCGCGCCAGGACACGCGTATCGACTCCTTTCGGAGAGGGGTCCCGCGGAGCTTCAAAAAAATGAGGACAATCACGGCGTAAATCCACATTCGCCAAAAAACCACTGCAAGAGGGCCTAGCTCTGAGATTCCTTTAGCAATAACCCCCGACGCCGCCCACCCGACCATCGCCAGGGCCGCCGCTGGAATCCCACGTTTTTCGTTGCTTAGCTCGTGGTTCAACGCAAAATCGATTCGAGACTTTTGCTGAATGTGAGATTGGGCACTTGATCAGGATGCCATCTCGGCGGGTAACGGGCCGAGAAAGTGCTGTGAGGGCTACATTTACCTTTGGAACCACCACTTCTAGGGAGCCACTGTGAAGAGCATTTTCTTCCACCTCATGCCGTACCCGGAATTGCCACCTGATTTCCCAGACGAGCATCGATCCGTGTGGGTCGACATTGACCCTGCTTTATATGACCCAGAGGTCGGTAATCGCACCTACAACGAGTACCTGGATGAACTCGAGTTCGCGGCTAGTTGTGGGTTTGATGCTGTAGGTGTGAACGAGCACCATTCAAATGGATATGGCTTGATGCCGAGCCCCAACATCATTGCCGCTGCCCTGAGCCGCAATTGTCCCGACACCAACATCGTGGTTTTAGGAGACTCCGTCGCGCTCTATAACCCGCCCTTGAGAGTTGCAGAAGAAATAGCGATGTTGGATGGCATCACCGGGGGACGCATGGTCGCTGGGTTTCCAGTCGGTTCGCCCATGGACACCATCTTTGCCTACGGACAGAATCCGGCAACCCTTCGCGAGCGCTATCACGAAGGAGTAGATCTCATTCGGCAAGCATGGACTCGAGACGAAGTATTTTCCTTCAACGGTAAGTACAACAAACTCCGATACGTCAATGTGTGGCCCCGCCCGGTCCAACAACCGCATCCACCAATATGGATCCCTGGAGGTGGCTCAGTCGATACGTGGGATTGGTGCGCGCAAGAAGATCTTGTTTATTGCTATCTCAGCTACTTCGGTTACAAAGCGGGCCTGAAAACCATGCAAGGTTTCTGGAAAAAGGTTCAAGAGACCGGGAAAGAAGCGAACCCTTTCCAAGGGGGGTTCGCTCAGTTCATTGCAGTAGCCGACACAGAAAAAGAAGCATGGGATCTCTATCGTGAACCCGCCGAATATTTCTTCAACACTTGTTTGCACGTCTATGCAGGCTTTGCCGACCCCCCTGGTTATAAAACCCCGAACACTGTGCGGGCAGGAGTGGAAGGAATGGTTGAGCGCGCGGCTAGAGAAGCTACGGCTCGCGCCGAAGCAAAAAAGTCAAGTACTGGAGGCGGATATCCCAAAGGGTTGAGCTTCGAAGAAATGGTCGAGAAGGGCTACGTGATCCTCGGGAATCCGACTCAGGTAGCGGAGCAAGTACATGAATTAGCGACCACGATGCATATTGGCCACCTCATGACCTTCTGTCACTTCGGAAACATGAACAAAGATCTGGTGCGTTACAACACAGAAATGTATGCCACCAAAGTGATGCCGGAGGTCTGTGACCTTTTCGAGGATGAGTACGAGGATCTCTGGTGGCCTCAACCTCTCGACCAACCCGCCCGTCGAGACGTACCGGAGGTATCGGTCAGTTGAGCGCCTACGCGGCCGAAACGCTGCCATTTCGAGAAGGCCACTTAGCTCTTGTGTCCTGTGGCGAAGGTAGCCCGGTGACCTACCTACACGGAATGCTGGGTAATCCGGGTGAACATGCTTTCCTCAAGGCGCTGGCAAATAACGGCTGGAGAGTAACGGCACCAAGTCTTCCGGGTTTCACTGGTTCCAGCGAACCGCGCGGGCTAAGAAATCTGCACGATTGGGTTGTTGCAGCCAGTGAGTTGATTGATCTAGCCGGTGTTACCGGACATCCGGTTGTTGCCTCAAGCGTGGGCGCGATGATTGCTCTTGAACTTGCAACGATTCGACCTGAGGCTTTCGACGCGATGGTGCTGATCGCTCCCTTTGGATTGTGGGACCCGCAAGACCCAGTCGCTGACCCCTTCGCCACCACTTTGAGTAATCAACGCAAAATGTTGACCGCGGATCCGGCAGCATCGGCCAGCTTCTTCGACGACCTAGAAGAAATGCCTGCCGATCTACTCGTTGAACATGGCGTTGACCGGTACCTCACACGGTCCGCCTCTGCTCAACTCATATGGCCAATACCTGAATTCGGTATCAGTGAACGAATCCATCTAGTCAAAAATCCCGTGACATTGGTGCACGGCGCGAAAGATGCCATTATCCCGGCCTCATATCTGAACAAATGGGAGCAAATTCTTCCCAACGTTGTTGGCGTTCATTGCGTCGAAGAAGCAGGACATCAAGCAGAGTTCGATAGGCCTGAGGACATTGCAGCTATTGCGACATCCGCGTTGAGTTGACACGACAGCAACAAGGTAAAGGGCGAATTTCGTGAGTGTGTAGCCCAGTGGTTGCTTACCTCAGATCTGGATGGTCACGGAAATGATCCAATGCTTCAGGATCGTCTATCGCTTCGATGTTTTTCACCACTTCACCATGAACCGCGTCGCGAACGGCAAGCTCAACAAGCTTGCCGCTACGAGTTCGCGGAATGCTAGGCACCTGAGCGACTACTGCTGGAACATGACGTGGCGATGCGCCAACCCGGATTTGCCTTCGGATGCGTTCTTTCAATCCATCGCTCAGATGTAGGCCATCACGAAGTCGAACGAAAAGAACCACTCGTGTGTCTGACTCGACGTGTTGTCCGATCACAATGCTTTCGAGCACTTCATCGATCAGGTCCACCTGGCGATAAATTTCCGCCGTTCCAATCCGAACTCCGCCCGGATTCAACGTTGCGTCGGACCTTCCTGAAATAACCATTCCCCCGTTGGTGGTCCACTCAGCGAAGTCTCCGTGGTGCCAGACACCAGAAAAGCGAGCGAAATAGGCGTCGTGATATTTTCGGCCGCCCGGGTCGTCCCAAAATTCGAGAGGCATGGAGGGAAAAGCGTTGCGACACACCAATTCGCCTTGTTCTCCTTCAGAAAGTGGACGTCCCCCATCATCGAAAACTGCCACGTCCATACCCAACGCCGGGACCTGAATTTCTCCCCTGTGCACAGGCCCCGTCGGGTCGCCAATCACGAAACAACCGCAGATATCTGTACCTCCCGAAAAAGACGCGAGGTGTACCTCAGACTTCACATTTTCGTAAACCCAATCAAATCCCTCAGGTGCGAGGGGTGAACCTGTTGAGGTGACGGTTTCGATGCTTGCGAGCCGGTGCGTATCGACGGGCCGCAGTCCTTCTTTCATCGCAGCTTCAATATATTTTGCGCTGACCCCGAACAGGCGTGGACTTAGCTCATCGGCGATATCAAATAATCGCGACGGGCCTGGAAAAAATGGGGAACCGTCATAGAGAACTAGTGAAACGCCACAAGCGAGGCCGGCGACTAGCCAATTCCACATCATCCAGCCAGTAGTAGTGAAATACATGAGTCGGTCGCCAGTGCGAAGATCGCAATGAAGAAGGTGTTCGGACCAGTGCTTCAGCAGTACCCCACCGGCTCTGTGGACGATGCACTTCGGTTTTCCTGTCGTGCCTGAGGAATAGAGGACATAGATCGGATGATCGAAACCTAAACGCACAAAATCCGGTTCCGTGTTTGCTGGCCCCGTCGCCCACTCATGGAACCCAATCGAGTTAGGAATCAACGACGGGCTTAGCTCGCGGTCACCATATGGGACCAGCACAACGCGCTTCAAAGAGTTGAGTCCTCGTGCAATCTCAGCGACCTTGTCAGTGACGTCGTGGCGCACCCCTGAATAGAAGTAGCTGTCAGTAGCTACAAGTACCTTCGGTTCGATCTGACCGAAACGGTCGAGCACCCCGTCTGCACCAAAATCTGGACTTGTCGACGAATAGATGGCGCCAATGCTTGCCGCAGCCAAGAAGACGATGACCGCTTCGGGGCTGTTAGGCAAAAGCGTCGCTACGCGATCACCTGACTGAACACCTTCTGAACGCAGAGCGAGTTGAACCCGACCAACTTCCGTACGTAACTGACCAAAGGTCAGATTTCGTTCGACAACGTTCTCGCCGCGATAGCTGATAGCCACGGCGTCATCACTGCGCTTCAGGTAATTTTCTGCCAAATTAAAGCTGGCGTTAGGAAAAAAACGCGACTCAGGGCCGTCACCCTTTTCGAGATCAATATCTCCGAGGTCACCTATCCCAGCGGCGAAGTTCCACACCGCTCTCCAAAATTCTCCACTTGACTGAATAGACCAACGGTGCAGGTCCTGGTAACTCTCGTTGCGGAGTGAGACACCTACCTGTTCAGCGAAAGCCCACAAGTTGGTGGACTCGCGACGAACATTGTTGGGGCTCCAAAGAGGCTGACTCACTGACCCTCCGAGGTCGTGGTTGTGCTGTTCACGGTAGCCGCCAGAGCCGTTCAATCAGAAGCGAACAGCCGTGTCGGTGTAGGGTCCCAACGATGAAGGGAATTTGCGACGATCTTGATGCCGAAACACAGGCGCTACGGGAAGTGGTTGAGGGACTGACAGAGGATGAGTGGCGCTTGCCGACACCGGCTGACGGCTGGGATACGCACGAGACAATCATCCACTTGGGGATGGCAGATGTAGCTGCAAGCCTCGCTGTTCTTGATGCGACCGCCTTTGAAGAAATCAAACAAAAGATGCTTCGAGGCGGCGATGATCTCCATAGCTTCGATGGTGTTGATGTGCATGCTCTGACCGGCGTCGAACTGTGGGAGTGGTTTGCGGGTGAGCGCAATCGAATGACCGGAGCATTCCGTGACCTGGGTCCCAAAGATCGAATCCCGTGGTTTGGGCCTGACATGAGTGCCCTTTCCTTTGCTACCGCACGGTTAATGGAAACGTGGTCTCACAGTCATGACGTTGCGGACACCTTTGGGTCGGATTACCCACAAACGGAACGTCTGCGCCATGTCGCCCATATTGGGATAACGACAAGAGGCTGGAGTTATGCCAATAGAGGGCTCGAACTTCCCCAAGGACCAGTCCGAGTAGAACTGACCTCTCCCAGCGGTGATCTGTGGACGTGGGGACCCGAGGAATGCGAAGACGTGGTCATCGCCGACTCATACCAATTTTGTCTCGTCGTCACCCAACGACGTCGCCCTCAAGAAGCGGACCTCGAGATCCAAGGAGATCTCGCCGCAGAATGGATGGAAATTGCTCAAGCCTTCGCTGGACCCCCGACCGACGCACCCGAAGGGCGTGTCGGCGGTTAACGCCATCTAGAAGATGCTGATCGTCGGTGTGACTGGCGGCATGGGCGCAGGCAAGTCCACTGTCGCCGAATTCCTTTCCGCTCTCGGAGCTGAAGTAATTGACGTTGACGCGCTCGGCCGACAGGTCATTGAGCCAGGAGGTACAGCGGTATCTGCCGTTGTGGCTCGATTCGGAGACAGCGTTTTGGGCTCCGATGGAGGTATCAACCGAGCCGCTTTAGCTTCAATTGTTTTCGATGACGAAGAGCAACTAACCGCGCTTGAAGAAATCTCCCACCCAGCGATCAACCAGCTACTCGACCGCTGCGTCGAAACGATTAGAGAACCAAACACCATCGTTGTCTATGACATGGCGGTCCTTGTTGAAAGCCGACTGGGATACGCCAACACACACCCTTACGAAGTTGTTGTGGTTGTCGAGGCGCCAATGCCTGATCGCCTTAATCGCTTAGAAACTCATAGGGGTGTTTCACGAGAAGATGCGTTGGCGCGTATCGAATCGCAAGCATCGGACGAAGAACGCCGTTCGGTGGCCCAGTTCGTCATCGCTAACGGCGGAGACCTCGTCTCGTTGGCAGCAGCCGTCGATGAACTGTGGAACGAACTAGAACGGCTTCTAGCATCGAAGGGAGGCTGAATTGGCTCGTTCGTATCCTCCAACGCGACATATCCTCCGACATCTACGGCTGTGTCACACAGTGGATGATGGAGGCAACATCAGCGCCACGATGCCTATTCTTCCCGATCTTCTCGATCAAGGAGGGTGGCTTCGCTTAGGCGCCATCGCCACCCTGGTCGACTCAGTCGCAGGCCATCACGGTGTGATGCAAGTTGCTCCCGACTGGGTAGCTACGTTGCAATTAGGCACAGTGCTCAGTCGCAAGGCGGAAGGAACAGAAGTAACGGCTGAATGTCGTCCGTTGCGAATTGGCCGAAACAACGTCGTTACAGAAACCGCCATACATGATCTATCGGGCGAAATTGCGCGAGCGACCTGCACGTACGCCCGGCTACCCGCCCGCATTGACAATCCAAGCGTGGGTACTGGCAAGGGACAGATAGTGGATTACGCGGAGGACAATGAAGAGCATCCACGACCGATGCTTGACGACTACCTCCGTATTTCCACCAAGTCAGATGAACCTCTCATTGAACTGCCGCTCCACTCGCGTATCCACAATTCTTTTGGGTCAATTCAAGGTGGTGCCGTTGCGGTCTTGGTTGATGCGATGGCTGCGCACCTGGCTCGTCTTACGTTCTCAGCGCCGGCGCGATGCATAAGTGCTGATGTTCACTACCTAGCGCAAGCTAAGACTGGACCGTTCAAAGTAGAGGGCGAGCCTCTACGAATTGATCAGAACACCGTGACGAGCAGGATAAGAATCACCGATGTCGGCAATGATGACCGGTTGCTTGATGTAGCGACTGCTACAGCGACAACGATTGATTAAAGAGTGGGAGGTTCGCTATGGAATTGGGCCTAAAAGGCAAGGTGGTTTTGATCTCAGGCTCGTACCGCGGAACTGGAGCAGGAACGGCGAAAGTTTTTGCTGAGGAAGGTGCCCTTGTTGGTGTCCATGGTCATGAGTTAGGTCAAGCCGATGAGGTGGTCGCTGATATCACTGCCAACAAAGGCAGCGCTGTCGCTGTGCATGGTGATTTAGGAACGTCTGAGGGGGCCGACGAAGTAGTTAGCCAAGTAGAAGCGACCTATGGCCCAGTCGATGTGCTTGTAAATAATCACGGAGCTCCAGGCGGTACCAATTGGACGGATCCAGCTGAAGCTTGGAAAAAGGGTTGGGAAACCAATGTCCTAACCGGAATTCGGCTTACTCAACGGGTGCTTCCCTCCATGCGAGAAAGGGGATGGGGCCGAATAATTTTCCTAGGGACAGTCGGCACGGAACGACCTAGCGAACGCAATCCTGACTACTACGGGTCGAAAGGCTCGTTGCCTGTAGTGGTGCGCAGTCTCGCAAAAGAGCTCGCCGGTTCGGGGATCACAGCGAACCTAGTGAGTCCGGGCATGATCGCGACATCAGAGGTGCGCGAGATGCTCCAGCGACGTGCGGCACGTCACGACATTCACGGATGGGACGAAGTGCAACGCTGGGCTCTCGAAAACTCTATGCCTAACTTGACGGGTCGCATTCCCGAACCGGAGGACATTGGTCGATATGTCGTATTTATGGCTAGTGACGTTGCCTGGCACCTAACTGGAATTGATTTTAAAACCGATGGCGGGGCGATCGACGCATAGCTTTCGCTGTCTGAATCTAGGTGTACGTTTCAAGATCGTGGATTCTTTCCCCAGGTTGGTGGCGTTCGATTTAGATGGCACGTTGCTTCGCTCCGATGGCACTGTCGCTCCCAGAGTTCGCGCGGCTATCACTTCTTTAAAACACCGTGGATGTGTTCTGGTGTTAGCAACTGGGCGTCCGTGGGCTCAGGTAGAGCGGATAGCTGAAGACATTGGCGGTGTCGACTACTACGTCTGTCTGAACGGAGCGGTGGTCGTAGGAGATGACGGTTCGCGACTAACAGAGCGAGCCATGAGCCGAAAACAGACCCGAACTAGTGCTGAGTTAGCGCGGCAGCTCATACCTGACATCGCGTTAGCAGCCGACATGGCGGACGGCCGTCTCATTTGGGACGAACGTTTTACTCACGATTTCCCATCTGACTTCGCGATGGAAGTAATGCGAGTGCCCGATGCCGTTGTTGCGGTTGATGGTCCGGTGCTGACGTGGTTGCTTGATTGCAAAGAATTTGATCCGCTGCGGGCTATTGAAATTCTGAAACCGCGTATGCCACCAGGTACTGAAGTTCGACCATCGGGCCTTGAGACCCCAGAAATTGTCGCTTCAGGAGTTAACAAAGGGAGTGGGTTGACAGAAGTAGCGAAGATTTGTGGCGTCAACGCGTCAGACGCTTGGGTGTTCGGTGATGGACTAAACGATCTCGATATGTTTGGTTGGGCGGGATGTTCCGTCGCGATGGGCAACGCCCACGCTGATGTTGTAGCCAAGGCCGACCTCGTAGCGTCCAGTAATGACGAAGATGGGGTGGCCGTGATACTGGAATCCCTTCTTTAGGAATCAGAATTCACAGCTTCAAGAAACATCGCAGTGTGAGGTGCAAGATAAATACGCCAAGCTTGCGTTATTCCGCCGTTGGGGCCGGTGCGTAGAAGCACTTCGTCTCCTGCCTCGACCCTGAGTTCGAGGGGAGGACTCTGGAGCCACATCAATCGCACCCTGACCTCGTGAATTCCTGGTTTAATCTCGAAGGTCTCGGATTTGTCATCCTTGACGCGTCCGACCTGATGGCCGTCCACCCGCACTTGGTACGCCCTGACGGTGTCTCGGTAATGATGTATACGATCGATGGTTAATCGAGCTTCTCCGGTCAAGGCTGCTCCCGGTGGGTTAATTGGTAACCCTGAAGTTAGCTCCGAGGTGAGCTGTTCCCTACCCTGTCGTCGCAGCTAGCGTGAAAGCCGCAGTTAGTTCTCGCCCACATAAAACTTCTATCGGAGCTTTTCAATGAGTAATGAGTTGCGCGAAGAATTGGACGCATGGATTGATTACAACTGGGACCCTGACCTAACAGTGCGTGAATGGTGGCAGCGCCTGTCCTCGGCGGGTTTCTCAAACCCTGGCCTAGCTAAGCCCTTTGGCCAGGATTGGGGCCGAGCGGAAACCCGTGTGCTCGCTGCTGCGCTACGTGAGCGAAGAGCTATTGGATCGCCAGCTGGCTTGGGCATGTTGTTAGCGGCCCCGACAATTCTTGTTCACGGAAACGAATCTCAAATCGAGCGGTATGTTCCCCGCATCCTTGACGGCACTGACGCCTGGTGTCAGCTTTTTTCGGAGCCGGGAGCCGGGAGTGATTTGGCCGGTCTGCAAACCAAGGCAGTCCGGGATGGCGACGAATGGGTTATCAGCGGTCAAAAGGTATGGACATCAGAAGGGAAGCACGCCGATCTAGGAATGCTGATTGCGCGAACTGACTCGAATGCACCTAAACATCGGGGAATCAGTTGGTTTGCGTTCCCCATGAACCAAGAGGGCGTTGAAGTTCGGCCATTGCGCGAAATGACGGGTAGATCTTTGTTCAACGAAGTATTTATTGATGAAGCTCGCGTGTCCCACGGCGACTTGATCGGCGAACTGAATGACGGTTGGCGCGTAGCGAACACAACTCTGATGGTTGAACGTGCCGGGATTGGTGGCGGACATGGGATGGCGTATGCAGCGGCGCACCCGGGCAGCATTGCTGGTCATCTAGAAAAGCCAGCCGGGTCGTTCGTTGGAAAGCGTTTGGCGTTAGCGGCTGGGGGGGTTGGTCCAGGAACCTTCCAGCTACTTAGAGAACTTGCTGAGGAACGAGAAAAACTTGGTGATGGCCGTATTCGACAGGAGCTTGCGCGGCTACATACCGAACTCGAGTTGATGCGGATGAATTCTCAGCGCACTCGTCAAAAAAATCAGCAGACCGGCGGTGAGGGCAATCTGGCCAAACTCCTTATGACTTCAGCGCTTCATCGAACTCGTGAGCTAGCTGGTTCAATACTTGGACCGGATATGGCTCTATGGGGTGACGAATCTGTTACCGGTGGAATGATCCAAGAAATGGCTGTGTTCTCTCCTGCTCCGTCGATTTATGGGGGCACAGATGAAGTGCAGCGAAACATCATTGGCGAAAGGGTGCTGGGTCTTCCCAAAGAACCGGGACCGGATAAGGGCACTTCATTCGCTGAATTGTTGCAGAACAAGACGGACTGGTGACTGCGACAGGTCGCGTCCGTCAAAGAAACTTTAGGTGAGTTTTTGTTCCAACCTAAATGCCGACTTTGTGGATAAAAGCGAACGACGTGGAGGCTATGCGGACTCTCGGCTCGGAATAATGAAGAGACCTTCGGCGGTGATCAAAGGGTCTGCAAGTCGATCGGGAGCACCATCGTTGTCTTGACGAACAGTCAGTTCAACTTTGAGTTTGCGACCCTCGCGGCTGGTTTCCCATGCTTCGAACCACACGGGATGATCAACCGGCACTCCTTCTCGATAGTCGACTTCAAGGCGCGCTGTATAGGCAGCCTCGCCGATCACCACCATTAGATACCCCATGGTGTCGTCTACCAAGGCCGAAACCGCACCTCCATGAACTCTGCCGGGGGCACTTTCAAACGCAGCACCGAAAACAACTTTGCTCAGTACTCGATCGCCAGCACGACGTAGCTCAACGTCGACACCCATGGGATTGGCTGGGCCGCTAAAAGTTCGGTCACTGAAAGCGATGACTTCAGCCCCATCGATGGGTTGAGGGTCGCTATAGCGTCGCTCAAAATAGTCTGTTGGTCGAGCTATCGGGTCTGAGCGTTCAAAATTTGAAACGGCGATATCGGCCCATTCGGTGAGCGTTTCTAATTCAGAGTCACTAATCCGATGGCGGACGAATGCGTTGCCCAGCCTACGCAACGCCTGGGCTGCGCGACTTCGCAGAAGGAACTGCGAATCCGGGTAAATCAGATGGAACCCTTCCGGCGGATGATCTTCAGCTTCAGTCATGGGAACCTAGGCGATTGGGCTGATCGTAGGGGTAGTCAATGAGGCCACCACCCGGGTTCTCTGGGTCAAAGATCCAGTACTGACGGATCTCCTCGATGAGATTTCCGCGGAAGCTGTAGTGCTCGCTTCCTCGTACTGCGAAATTTTTTCCAAGATGCTCACCTTCCATTGTCCATTCAATCGCCGCTGAATCGCCGCTCTCTATTACTCGTTCCACGACCCACCTAGCACCGGTCCATTTGGTCCGAATCTGATTCCAAAAGTTCCCGATGGAAATAGCGGTTGTAACCGGTGAATGATTCGTGTCGTAGATGACAGCGTCCTCAGTGAAATGCTTCGCAACGGCCTCTCCTGAACCTGAAGTGCATGCTTCAAAATAAGAATGAATGTGGTCTTCGTGGGTAGTCATAGTGAGATTTTCTCAGACGGACAGCTTCGCTGCGTAAGCATGTGTGGTGAAAGACTGCCGATAGTTCCCCCCAACTAAATCGATCTGTTCGGCGACTTGTTTCAAAAGATCATCTAACACCGATGGCTTAAGCATGCGGTGGTCAGATTGGGTCCGTAAATTTTGTGTGTGCTCATGGGTACTTATCTCGATCTCCCATGCCATCTGGAATTCCTCCACCGGTCCAAATAGGCCACTGAGTTCGATTTCTTTTGTGGGAGTCTCGGCGCTAATTGCTGCTTTAGAACCCGGTAACCGAACTGGGTACGGTTTGTTTTTGAACTCGGGCGCGAGTTTGGCGTAAATCAGATCAGTAGCCGCGTCGAATAGCCGCTCTCCTAGCTCAGGTCGGTTCCAAAAAACGCATAACCAACCGTTCGAACCAAGCATCGACTTCACGCGCTGAAAACGGGTAGCTGGGTTTGTCCAATGCCACGATTGTCCAGCTATCACCAAACCCGCTTTCCTCGCTGTACCTGTCCAATCATCAAGCGTGGCTTCTTCGACAGAAAACAAACCAGATTCTTGAAACTCTCGTAGCGCTATCGAAGCCATTGCCGGATCCGGCTCCAAACCTACGATCTCATAGCCCCGTCCGATGAGAGGAGCGGACGCTTTACCTGTGCCACACCCAACATCAACAACGAGATCAGTAGTTAAGGTCTCACAGGTCGTCAACATCCATTCGAAAAGCTCGTCAGGATATCCCGGTCGGTAACGGTGATAAATCTCTGCTACTTCACCAAAAACTAACGATTGCGGCTTACGTTCAAACGGCATGACCGACGTCAGTTGGTAGCCCATGAAAGCCAACGGCCATCTCGGTTCTCTAAACGAAGATTTAGCCCAAAACACTTCGAAAGAGACTCCGCGGTCAAGACTTGATCGAGAGGTCCGCAGGCCATAACTGCTCCATTTTTGAGTAACAAGCCGTGAGTAAATCCGGGAGGAATCTCGTCAGTGTGGTGAGTGACGAGCACTGTCGCTGGTGTATCAGGGTCTGCAGCGACGACAGCCAAACTATTGACGAGTTGTTCCCTCCCAGCTAGATCAAGCCCAGCCGTCGGTTCATCCAGCAACAGTAAACCCGGATTGCCCATAAGAGTTCGTGCCAACTGGACCCGCTGCTGCTCTCCTGAGGACATTGTGTGAAATCGGCGGGTAGCAAGTGCTCCCGCATCGACTCGGATCAGGCATTCCACCGCGGCTGCATGGTCCTCGTCTGAGTAGTCATGCCACCAGGTTTCAAGAGCGGCGTGTCGGGCAGTCATAACGATGTCGACTCCCTGAATGTCTGGCCTGAACTGATCTCTAAGTGACGATGAAGCCAGACCGATGCGTTGACGGAGTGTCCGCACATCAGTAGCGCCCCACGTCTCTCCCAGAACCTCAACAGTGCCTGTAGTGGGGAAGCGGTAAAGCGATAAAACTCTTATGAGACTGGTTTTCCCACTGCCGTTTGGACCTAGGACCACCCACCGTTCCGAAGGTAAAATATCGAGATCTAATGGCCCTAGAACTGTTGTGCCTTCGTATTTAACGGAAACGTCTCGTAGTACGACGGTGGGAGAGGCGGCGGTCACAATGCCAGCTTGCCAGATTGCGTGGGCTAATCCGAAAGGGGAGATGATTCAGTCGATGTATCGCTCCCGACGTGAGATGACCAAGTACGAAACATCTCCGAGTAGCGGCCACCTAGCTCAACTAACTCTTCATGTGTTCCCAACTCGATGATTTTTCCATCATCGACCACAGCGACTCGGTCGGCTTTCATCGCCGTTGCTAGGCGGTGAGCGATCAGCACCGCTGTGCGGCCCTCAAGCAAGTGCTCTAAAGCACGTTCTATTTGTGCCTCGGAACGGAGGTCTAAGCTCGATGTTGCTTCGTCGAGAACAATTACACGTGGCCGCGCTACGAAAGCTCTGGCTAATGCGAGTAATTGTCGTTCCCCTGCTGATAAAGACACGCCCCGTTCATGTACCAGGGTGTCGATGCCATCAGCTAGTTGGTCGACCACCTCGTTGAGCCCAACACCTCGGATTGCTTCGTTAATTTCTTCAGTCGTCGCGTCGGGGCGAGCAAACGCGATGTTGTCGCGAATCGTTCCGTGGAAAAGAAATGGTTCTTGGGGGACGACACCCAATTGCACTCGCAAAGAGTCGATGTCCACTGCTCGGAGATCGTGGCCATCAATGGTTACTGAACCGGAACTGGGGTCGTAGAAACGGGTGATCAGTTTTGCGATCGTACTTTTGCCCGCTCCGGTAGCGCCCACCAGGGCGAAAGTCTCGCCAGGTTCAATCGACAAATCGACGTCAGACAAAACATCGTTTCCTTCGCTGTAGGCAAAAGTCACAGACTTGAATTCGATGTGGCCTTCTATCGGCGGAAGTAAAGGAGCATCAGGTGCTTGAGTGATGGCTGGTTCAGTCTGGAGAATGTCGCCTATCTTCTGCAGTCCCGACTGTCCTTGTTGATACGTATTGTACAACTGCACCATCTGCTGAATTGGTGCAAAAAAAGTGTTCACAAAGAGAACGAAAGCCGTTAGTTCGCCCAGTTGGAGCGACCCATCTATCACCATCCAACCACCCGTCAGCAGCACGATCGCTTGGGCTGCTATGCCTATGCCTTCGGTGGCAGGACCGTAGATCGCTCCAGCTCGTGCGGTGTACAAGTTGGCGTCAAGATAGGCACCGACGACGTTCCTGTGAAGTTCCGCATTTTGGCGACGTCGGTTTAGCGCAGCGATGACGCGAACTCCCGCAAGGTTCTCTGAGAGATCAGCTAAGACGGAAGCGATTCGATCGCGCACCTCGAAATAGCCGCGTTCACTGACACCTCGGAACCACAGTGTCATAGCAATCAGCGGAGGTAGCACGAGAGCTAGGAGGAGAATCGCCAAAAGTGGGTTGTAGTAAAAGAGCACCACCGTGACCACCGAAATAGTGAGGGCCTGAATCACGAGGTTCACAAAGCCTTCGTTGACTAGCAGAGTCAGAGCCTCTACATCTGAGGTCATTCTGCTGAGCAGCACCCCTGACTTCTCAGAGGTGTACCAATCGAGCCCCATCCGTTGGTAGTGACTGAATAGTTTTATACGAACGTCGTACATGATGTCTTCGCCAATTCGCCCGTTCCAACGCTGACGAAAAAAACTGGTGATGGCGTTCACAAGGATGATCAATCCGAAAAGCCAAACTGTCCCGTACAGCGCATTGCGATCACGTTGCATGACGCCGTTATCGATGCCCTGCTGAGTCAATACGGGACCCAGAAGAGCGGTAACGGTTTCGATGGCTAGAAGAACCAGGCCCCAAAGAGCAACTGCGCGGCGTTTCTCGAACAATGCTCGAAGATTGAATCTTGTGTGATCGCTAACAAATCGTTCGAATGACAAAACGGGATCAGAATGTTCGGGTTCTCCTCGCAGAATTCGTTCGGCCCCCTCTTGCATCTCTGAAGGAACTCCCGCGAACGGCAAGCCGGCACTCGCGCTTGATTGGGTTGCGCTTGGACCTCCAAAAACTCCGCCCCCCGACGGCCCCATCATCACCATGTTTCGCCCTCATCGTCGGCAACCGTCGCCGCGAGTGTTTCTGCGTAACGGGGTTCGGTATCTAGCAAGTGCTGATGAGAACCGTCGGCAACGACGCGGCCGTCTTCCACCAGAACAACTCGTTCGGCCAGCGCAATTGTGGAAAGGCGATGTGCGATGACGACCGTGGTGCGCTCTCTCAGCAACTTGTTGAGAGAGCCATGGATCCGCTCCTCAATCTCGACATCTATAGAGCTTGTGGAGTCATCTAAAATTACGACCGTTGGATCTTGAAGGAAAAGGCGGGCAAGCGAAATCCGCTGCCGTTGCCCGCCCGAGAGGTCGTAGCCTCGCTCGCCAATAATTGTGTCGTAGCCGTTCTCTAATCCGACGATGAAATCGTGTGCTTGGGCTGCGCGTGCCGCTTCTTCCACTGATTCTCTTGTGGAGCCAGGCCGGCCATAGGCGATGTTCTCGTGGACGCTGGTAGAGAACAGAAAGGGTTCGTCTGGAACCAGTGCGACGGCGCTGCGAAGACTCGCTTGAGTAACAGACGAAATGTTTTGCCCATCCAACAAAATTGAGCCTTGTTGAATGTTGTAAAAGCGCATCAATAGCCGAGCGATGGTCGATTTGCCAGATCCGGTTCGGCCGACGATGGCGATGCTTTGCCCAGCGGGAATTTCGAGCTCGAAATCGTTGAGAACCTTTGGCGGGTTCTCCACACCGGGAGATCCACCGACGGTTTCAGTTCCGTATCCGAAGGTGACCCTGGAAAAAGAAATGTTCCCGCCGGATGGAACTAGATCAACCGCCCCAGGTTTGTCGTCGACAGCCAGAGGCTCGTCAAGTACCTCAAAGATGCGTTCCGCTGATGCTTTAGCTCTTTGACCCAGAATTAACAGCATTCCAATAAATCGGAACGGAGCTTGCAGAAGAAGGATGTACAAGTTGAAGGACACCAAATCACCGACACTGAGTGAGCCATCGATGGTTTGCAACCCGCCAACCAGTAGCACCGCTGCCAATGCCAGTCTGGGGAAGTTCTCTATGAACGGTGTGTGGGAGGCTCGGGTTCTGTGTTGAACAAGGTTCGCCCACCGCAAGCGTTCCGCCCCCCGCGCTAGAGCCTCAATCTGTTGACGCTCTGCCGCGAATGCTTTGACTACTCGGACCCCGTTCACTGATTCATCAACGACGGTTGCTATTTCGGCTTGCCGTGACTGAACCACCCACGAGAGTGGGAACATGATCGTTCTTAGCCGTTGGCCAATAGCGAAGACTCCAGGTAGAGCGATCATTGTGATTGCCGTTAAAGAGAGGCTGATGTTGGCCATTAGACCGATCGCAACAACGAAACTTAAAAATTGGACCGCCATGATTGGGGCAAAGGCCATAAACATTTGAACTGATCTGATGTCGGAGTTAGCTCGACTAATTATTTGACCGCTTTGGACTCGGTCATAGAAGGCAAAAGACAATCGTCCAAGGTGTTGGAAAAGCATGGTCCGCAGTTGGTACTCAACTTTGAAAGCCATCCCGTAAAGGCCATACCTGTACCCAAAGGTCGCGCTTGCTCGAGCTACCCCCAAAACCAACAGGGCCAAGACGAAGACCCATAGGCTCCGGCTTTGGTCAATGAGCGCACCATCGATCGCTAGCCCGATCACCCTAGGAACGAGAATTTGGGCGGACATCGCCACTAGGGCGGCGAGCACTGACCAAAAAATTCTGCGGCGGTGAGTTACGACGATCGGGCTGATGCGTCTCAGCCAGCCCTGAGATACGTCAGCGGTTATGGCAACATTTACAGGAGGATAAGTGGACCAGTCGCGCACCGGTTCGAAGGTGGCGTCGTCCATATGCATTGTGCTGAGGGTACCTTGGCGCTAAGCAAGCGCGGATAGAGGTTGATTTGCGGAGGTGTTGGTCATCGGCCCCACTTTGGGCGTAGCTGCAGTGCTAGTTCTCGTCGCTCTCAACGGCATTTTTGTTGCCGGCGAGTTCTCTCTTGTCGCGGTTGACGTCGAACGCGTCGAGCTAATGGCTGAGGGAGGGCATCGACGAGCCCGCCTCATGAGACGGCTACTGAGTCGGCTCAGTTTCCACCTCGGAGGAGCCCAGTTAGGCATTACCGTCACCTCTTTGCTTTTGGGTTTACTTGCTGAAGACACCATTGGGCCCTTACTTGACTATGTGCCGGGCGTGGGTCTGATATCGGGGCCTGCACGAGCGGTGACAGCCATCGGAATCGCCGCTCTCATTCAGATGGTCTTTGGCGAACTTGCTCCGAAAAATCTTGCAATATCAAGACCTCTGAGCACAGGTCTATGGCTCGCCCCTATTCTTCGCGCCTACGGCCTCCTAGCAGCGCCGGTCACTTTGGCTTTCAATGGATTGGCAAATTTACTTCTCCGCGCTGGAGGTATCGAACCGGTTGAGGAGTTACGTTCGCTTCGATCACTTGAAGATCTCGAGCATTTAGTTCGAGTGTCAAGCGCACGAACTCTGGGCGAAGATGAGGCAATTCTCATTTCGCGTACGCTGCGTTTATCCGGGAAAGATGCAGCGGATGCTCTAACCCCGCGAACGTCGATGGTCGTCGTGGAACGCTCCGCGAAAATCTCTGACCTCGTCAAGGCGTGCAAAGAAAGCGGCTATTCACGGTTCCCTGTAGTGGGCGACGATATCGATGACATTGTCGGAATCGTTGAGGTGAGAGACGTTTTTGCTATCGCTGTCGCAGGTCGGGAAAGCGCTCCTCTGTCAGAAATTTTGCGACCGGTTGTTGTTGTTCCTGAGCACCGAGAACTTGATGGAGTCCTAGTCGACCTAGAAGCCGCAAGCAGCCGGCTCGCGGTAGTAGTTGATGAACATGGAGGTACCGCTGGACTCATCACCCGAGAAGATATTTTAGAGGAACTGGTTGGCGACATAGCAGACGAGTACGACGAACCCGCCCCGGTTACAGCAAGTCGGTCCGACGGCCGAATGGTTGTGCCAGGAACGAGTTCAAAGGACGAAGTTGAAGAGCTTCTAGGTTTACGTTTGCCTCAAGGACCGTTCGAAACTCTCGCCGGGTTTGTTTTGCAACAGTTCGGCGCGATTCCTGAAATCGGGCAAAGCATCGAATGGCATGGTTGGGTTTTCGAGGTGGTGCGAAAGGACAATCTAAGACTCGCTGAGATTGCCATTGAAAGTGTCATTGTTTCGCGGGGTCACGCCCCTGAAGGCGAGACAACCCAATGACGCTTTTGGCTATTGCGGTCGGATCACTCTTGATTGCGTTCAACGGTGCGTTCGTTGCTTTGGAGTTTGGCCTAATCGGAGCCATGCGGTCTGCGGTCGACTCAGCAGCCCGTCAAGGCAGCCGTTCAGCGCTTGCAGCGCAGCGCCTTCAAAGGGATGTCCTAACGACGTTGGGCGGCGCACAGTTAGGGATCACGATGTGCTCGCTGATAGTTGGGCGATTGGCGGAACCTGCCGTAGCGTCGGTAGTGGAGAGGCTTGTGTCTCAGTTCGTTGAGATCAGCGAGACGTTCTTGCATTCAATCAGCTTCGCTTTTGCATTAGGCCTAGTCGTAATAGTGCACATGGTTATAGGTGAGATGGTCCCCAAGAATCTTGCCATCACCGGCCCGGAACGAACATTGCTGTTCTTAGCTCGACCGATGGCGGCCTATCTGTTGGTAGCGCGGCCCATTGTCGGCTCCCTCTTGTGGTTCTCGAATGGGATTCTTCGCTTAGTGCGTGTTGAGCCAGCATCGGAGATCGATGAGGCCGCGACTAGCGCCGAACTTTCCTTAATGATTGATGAATCTCATGACCAGGGACTCATTGATCACGAGGAATACGCATTGATCGAGAGTGCACTGGCGTTTAGCGAAACGCTCGCGACTGCAGTAATGGCGGAAATGAATCAGGTGCACTCCGTTGCCATGAACTGTCCGATATCAGAAGTTGAGAGTCGAATTGTGGCAACGGGACACACACGGCTTGTTGTGCATGGTCGCGACATCCATGATGTTCGCGGCTTCGTGCACAGCAAAGACCTCTTGGCTCTGGAAGGACCGAATCAGCTATTGAACTCAGAGCTCGTTAGGCCGATGTTGCGAGTCGATCCTGACGCTACTTTGCCTGATGTGTTGCAACTCATGCGACAATCACAGATCCATCTAGCGCTGGTTACCTCCGAAGGAAGCAACTACGGAGTGTTAACCCTGGACGATGTTATGCGAGGGCTCGTAGGCGGATTAATCGAAGAAGGTTAGAGACTTGAGTCGCTGTTTGACCGGTCGTTTAGGCACCCACAGCGTGATACCCGCCGTCGACGTGGACGATTTCGCCAGTCGTCATTGGAAACCAATCTGACATCATCGCCAGCGTCGTTCGAGCAACTGAATTCTGGTCGTGGACATCCCAGCCCATGGGTGCTCGTTCCTGCCACGCGTCTTCAAAGTCCCCAAATCCGGGGATGGACTTAGCTGCCATCGTCCGAATTGGCCCAGCCGATATAAGGTTCACTCGTATGCCTTCAGGGCCCAACGACTTCGCGAGATAACGAGCGGTTGATTCAAAGGCAGCTTTAGCGACCCCCATCCAGTCGTAAACAGGCCAGGCGACAGACGCATCGAAAGTCAGCCCGACGACACTGCCCTTCGCTTCTGCCAGCAGTGGCTGGAGGCCTCCAGCAAGTGCCTTAAGACTGTAAGCAGAGATATGTAACGCGACGCTGACGTCCTCCCAATCTGCATTGAGAAAATTGCCACCCAGGCACGATTCAGGAGCGAAACCTATGGCGTGCAACACGCTATCTAAGCGCCCCCAGCGGTCCTGAAGATCGAAGAAAACGGCCTCAATTTGTTGAGGCTCAGTTACATCCAGAGCTAAGACATCGCAAGGTTCAGGCAACTTGCGGGCAGTCCTCTCCGTAAGCCTCATACCTCGGCCAGCGCCGGTGAGCACAACTTCGGCGCCCTCCAATTGGGCCAATTTCGCGACCTCGAATGCTAATGAAGCATCCGTTAATACCCCAGTGATCAGCAGCTTTTTGCCCTCCATCAGACCCATAAGGGTTGTCCTCCGTTTGGTGCATTGGGCGCCGTGTGTCGGAGCCATGATCGCGACTCGCGTAATGAAGTCACCGTATCTCTCCCTCGGACAGTACCGTGGCACTTCATGCGGATCGGGATTGTTGGCGGAACTGGACCTGCCGGCTCGGCATTGGCAGCGCGTCTGGCTGATATCGGTTACGAAGTTGTGCTTGGCTCGCGTTCAAAGTATCGCTCCATGGAAGTCGTGGATGCTCTCATCGAACGGTGGCCTGAACGCGAATTAGCTGTTTCACCATCGGACAACATTGGTGCCGCCGAATGCGAATTTGTAGTGATCGCTACACCCTGGGACGCCGCGGCGATCACTGCTCGAAGTGTTAAAGACCAGGTTCGAGGCAAAGTAGTGGTGACGATGTCCAACGCTTTAGCGCGCGTTGATGACGAGTTCGTTCCGCTTATACCCCCACGCGGCTCGGTTGCGGCATCCGTGCAGTCGTCGTTGCCTGATTCGAAAGTCGCTGCGACATTGCAGCATGTTCCAGCGCAGGAATTGGGCAATCTAGAACAACCGCTCGATAGCGACATTCTTATTTGTAGCGATGACCAGGAAGCCACGGACTTAGTAGCAGAAATCGTAGGCAAGATTCCTGGTGCAAGAGCTTTGGATTGTGGCAATTTGTCGAACGCCACCGCCATCGAAGCGTTCACAGCGGTTCTCCTTCAACTCAATACTCGATATCGGACCAGAGTCGCCCTGAAACTTGTAGGCCTGGAATGACGTCTTTCCTGGTGAGGGTCTTCTAGTGGATGGCCTTGATCGCATCTGGGCGAGTTGGCGCCAGGACTATGTAAGTGGCGAGACAGGCGAAATCTCGCGCGCCTCTCAAGGCGAATGTGTTCTTTGCTCAGTGTTGGACCTCCGGGCGACCCACCCAGAACAGTTAGTTCACGCCGGAGAAACTGCTGCGGTAATCTTGAACGCCTATCCCTACAACACAGGGCATGTCATGGTCCTTCCCTATGGTCACGTGGCTACCTTCGATGATCTAAACGAGACAGCGCGGCGGGAGATGTTCGACTTGGTGGTGAGAGCTATCGCAGCGATCGAAAGTGCTTACACTCCCGACGGAGTGAACATGGGAGCCAACTTGGGCAAGGGAGCCGGCGCCGGGATACCCGATCATCTTCATGTGCACGTGCTACCGCGCTGGGATGGTGACACGAACTTCATGACCACGGTTGGGGGCGTTCGGGTTTTGCCTGAATCTCTAGACTCAACGCTTGAACGCCTCCGCTCTGCTTTCGCTTGAACGCTTACTAAATCTTGACTGGCGACAGGTAGCGTGAAGCACGTGGACAACCGCGAAGTGGGTGATGAACTCCCCGAGGATCTCGACCGCGGGTTCGTTGGTGCTTACAAGTTCCCCGATAATAAACGCCGACGACTAACAGGCGCTCTATATCTAGCGATCGCAATTGCGGTAGGAACAGGGTCAGTTTTGGTGCCCGGCGATCCCGTACTCGTTAACGCCGGACTGTTGATTGGATGCAGCGGACTTGGTCTTTTCGGTTTGTACAGCCTTGCAGCAGGACGCGGATTCAGTCTTGATGAGAACGCAGCGCTGGTGTCAGCTAACCAGGCGGTTGGTTTCCCTGTTGGTCATGCCAGTGCGCAACTAGGTTGGCGAGGCTTAATGAGCCGTCCCACGTGGAAGATGCTCGTGTACTCAGCCGAGGATCCGCCGGTCAGCAGGGGACTTGTTCTAGTTGATGCCATCAATGGAACCATCGTCGACGCATACGTAGAGGACAACCCAGAAGATTGGATCCGAACAGCGGAACCCGACGACGACTCGGAAAGCCGTATCTGATGTTTGACGGAAATTTTCGCAATGCGGTTGATCGCATAGTTGGGCCCATTGGGCGAGGACTGTTTCGGCTTGGCATAAGTGCCGATCTGCTCACTTGCATCGGACTGTTGATGTCAGTTGCAGCTTGCGTGTTGATCGGTCAAGGACAACTGCGTTTGGGCCTCACATTTCTAATTCTGACAGCCATCCCAGATCTGTTAGACGGCGCAGTCGCCACAGCGGCCGGCACTTCCTCAAAACGAGGCGCTTTCTTCGATTCGACAGCCGATCGTGTGACCGACGGCTTGTTGTTGTGCGGCATTGGATGGCACCTGGCTGAAAGTAACGGCGGGAAGATAGTGCTGCTCCCGATGGCCGTTCTAGCGGTCTCCTCGCTGATCAGCTATGAGAGAGCAAAAGCGGAATTGTTGGGATATCAAGCCAAAGGTGGCTTGATGGAACGCGCCGAAAGGTTGGTCGTCCTCGGTTTTGGGTTGTGTTTCGAAGCCATCCTCGTTCCAGTGCTATGGGTCATGTTTGTACTGATCTCAGTGACAGCGGTGCAGAGGTTCTTCAAGGTGTGGCGCCAAGCCAGCCGCGATATTCACTCCCCCAACCGTCAGGACTGATCTTGTCGGGCCAAGGTGTCACGACGCTTTACCGAGTCGGAGCTACCGCCGCCCGGGCCCTGCCTGGCCCATTAGCCGCCGTTCTACCGAAGGTGGCTGCTCTTCCCCTCAGCAGATTCCTTCCTCGAAAGCGGCGGATGGTCGAACGCCATATGAGGCGAGCGATGGGTAGCAGCGCGACTGCTGATGCAGTCAAACGTGCGGCAATAAACGCGTTCGCTTCATATTGCCGTTACTGGATCGAATCGTTTCGGTTGCCCTCCATCAACAAATCGCGGCTCTCCCGGGGCATAGAAGTTCCCGATTACCAATATGTCGAACAGGCACTGCAACGCGGCAAGGGCGTCATCCTTGCCCTTCCCCACTTAGGTGGCTGGGAATGGGCCGGATTTTGGATGGCGACGGTTAACAAACTACCGATCACTGTCGTCGTCGAGCCGATTGAACCCCCGCAACTGTTTGACTGGTTCGCTGGCTTTCGGTCAAAACTGGGAATGAAAGTTGTTCCTATTGGCCCATCAGCAGGAGCTGAAATCGCATCCGCCTTGAAACGAAACGAGATTGTTTGTCTCCTCTGCGACCGCGATATTTCCGGGAGCGGCATCGAAGTCGACTTCATGGGAGAACACACCACTTTGCCTGGTGGGCCGGCACTCCTGGCCCTTCGCACTGGAGCCACGGTTCTTCCAACGGCGGTTTACTTCCAACCCCGAGGTCAACATATTGGGGTTGTTCGGCCGCCGCTCAACACCAATCGTCAAGCAACAATTAGAGAAGACGTCAAGCGAGTGACAGCTCACTTAGCCGACGAACTAGCGCTTCTTATCCAACGCGCGCCCGAACAATGGCACCTCTTCCAACCTAATTGGCCGAGCGATTTATCTCCGGAGGCATGAAAGTCGTTCGAATTCTGGTGGGTCTTTGCACCTCCATCACGTAGCGTTGGTCGCCGTGAGGATCGGAATTGTCTCGCCCTACAGTCTCACCAGTCCGGGAGGCGTCCAGTCTCAGGTTCTCGGATTAGGTAGAGCCCTGAGTCGCCTTGGGCATCGGGTACGAATTTTGGGTCCGTGTGATGGAGCCCCTCCCGAACCCGGAGTGACTCCTTTAGGCGCGAGCATCCCAACATTTGCTAACGGATCCGTCGCACCGATAGCTCCCGATCTAGCCTGCACTCTTCGGACGATTCGTGCTCTACGCGACGAAGAATTTGATGTCATACATATCCACGAACCGATCTGTCCGGGACCTTGCCAAACGGCATTATTTCTCCGAAACGCACCGATCGTGGGGACCTGGCACGCAGCTGGAGGCAGCAAGGCCTACCTCACGCCAGGTGTTCAATGGCTTGCCACTCGAATGAATGTTCGGGTAGCGGTCTCCAAAGAAGCGAGCGATATGGCGCGCGAGGCCCTCGGAGGTGACTACGAGGTGACCTTCAACGGCATCGAGATCGAAAGCTTCCACAACTCGTCAGCGAAACACACCTCAGGTCCGACTATCGCATATCTAGGGCGGCACGAACCGCGTAAAGGTTTAGAGGTGCTGCTTCAATCAGTCGTGTCAATGCCAGAGAAAGTAACGCTGTGGGTTATGTCCGACGGCCCTCAAACCGAAGAACTGCGTTCACGGTACGGCTCTGACGAACGGGTGAAGTGGCTGGGACCAGTAAGCGATGAAGAGAAAATTTCAAGATTGAAGGGGGCCGATGTCTTTTGCGTGCCTTCCCTCCGAGGGGAGAGCTTCGGAATTGTGCTTCTCGAAGGAATGGCGGCGGGCACACCGGTTGTAGCGAGTGACCTGCCGGGCTATCGCAATGTCGCTAAAGGAGGCGACGAGGCATATTTGGTTACACCTGGCGATGTTCAAGCGCTGAGTTCGGGGTTGAGACGTGTGCTCGAAGATAAGCAGCTAGCAAGCCAACTATCAGAAGCGGGGTTGAGCCGAGCAGCAGAGTTCTCGATGGCTCGACTTGCCGAGATTTATGTTGAGTTGTACCAGCGCGCGATCGAAATCGAACTCAAAGATCCCCAAAGAGGTGGTTGGCGCGGACAGCTGAGTCGGATGATCGGCCACTCGACATGAACAGGCCACTGTTTCCACCTGATTGAGCGGGTATCAATGCCCCGCTGCTCGGACCCCTACACTGCGACTTCGAGCCACTGTCCGACATCGGAGATACGAAAAGCAAATGGAGAACTGGAGCGATAGAAACCAACAGCGCGCAGTTCGACTCAGCATCATATTTTGGTTATCGGTCTTGTTGATTTCTGTCGTCATATGCGCGGTTGGGTGGGTGCCCGGCTCTCCCGTACCAATTTGGATATCAGTGCCGGCTGGCTTAGCAACCTTCGGCGCGGTTGTGTGGTCGTCTAAAGAAGCAGAGCGGCGCCTCATAGCAGGGTGCGGAGAAACTGAAGTAGCGACAGATAGCTACCCACGGTTGGAGAATCTGGTCGACGCCTTATGTCTGACTACCGGTATCTCACCCCCTGAGATTCGCGTACTTCGATCACCAGCGCGCAATATCGCCGCTGTTGGACGTCTGCCCCACAAATCAACGCTGCTCATCACTACCGGACTTCTTGAGAACACCAGCCGTATAGAACTCGAAGCAGCGCTCGCTAATCGGATCGCTCAAATAGCGAATCATCGAGTGGCCGTGATCAGCACGACGCTCAGTACCTTTTGCTTAACTTTGGGATCGTCGCGCTTTCGAGTTCAACCTTTTCTCCTATTGGACCTCTTAACGAGGGGCCGACTGACTAGCGATCTTGAGACCAGCAACGATTTCTATGGCGACTCGGCGGGAGTAGCGGTTACCCGATATCCACCTGGGATGATTGAGGCGCTTGAGGTTTTCGAGAATCAACACCATTTGCCCGAAGTCGACCCCATTACAGCACCGCTATGGCTGGTCGACCCGTCAAGCGCGGGAGAGCAAACGAGTATTCAAGCTCGGATCGCCTCGCTCCGCGAGATGTGATTTCCAGACGATGCGACGCGGAATTGCGTTTGGATTCTGCGCGGCACTTCTAGTCTCCTGCGCCCCTGATTTACGTGACGACGTCAAGGGAGTCACTAACAACTCGGCAGTAACGACATCTGCGATTGCTACAACCACGACATCGATCAACGAGCATCTTCGCCAACCTGAGGGTGATGAGCCCCAAACAACAACTACGACTTCAGTCGCGTCACCTCCCACCACCAGGTTCCAATCCTTAGACAATGAACAACAAAAAGAAGGGCACCAAGCGCCTTACAGGGGGACACCAATATCCGAAGCCGCCCTTGCGGCACCTCGTTTGGCCTTGAAGATTGATAATGCACCAACTGCAGTGCCCCAACAAGGGATTCAAGAAGCCGACCTTGTCTTTGAAGAACTAGTCGAAGGGGGATTGACGAGGTTTCTTGCGATCTTTCATACACAAGTGCCTGAGATGGCCGGGCCCGTGCGCTCCGGTCGCTCAACCGACATCCCACTCTTAATGCCGTTCGACGGAGCACTATTTGGATGGAGCGGAGCAAACTGGGCGTTTCGGAGATTGCTTGACTCAGTGGCAGTGACTGACGTTGGGGTGTACCGCAAACCTTCCGATTACTGGCGGCGAACGGATCGGACCGCACCTAGCAACTTATGGGCGCATAGCGAGAAACTACTTCGACATGCACCCGACGACCTCCCTCCTGCAGAACCGATATGGCCCTTCCGCTCTCTTGGTCAGCCGGTCACTTCAGAAGCTGAACCCACCGACGGTGTCGACATCACCTGGGGTTCAACCGACGTGTCGTTTAGATGGGCTGCTGCACTGGGCGGGTGGCAACGATTCCAGAACGGAGAGCAACACCTAGTAGCTGACGACGAAGGTGATCTAGTTGCCCTGGCTCCTGAGAATGTTGTCGTTCAGTTCACCAAATACGTCCTCAGTAACGAAATCGATTCGAATGGTGCACGAATTCCGATTGCTCAGCTAACTGAAGGAAAAGGAAGGGCATGGATACTTACCGACGGCAAAGTCATTGAGGGTCGCTGGAACAAACCCAATATCACGGTCCACACTCAATTCACTGATGCCACAGGGAGCGCAGTAGCTATGGCCCCAGGATCAACGTGGATTTTGCTCGTTCCAAGAGATGCTGCCACTTTGATCAACGAGAGCGACTAGAAAGACCTGACTTGTTCAGCAATCTGCGGGCTTAGACTGTGAGAATGGCTGAAAATAACAGCGGTTCGAACTCTCAAATCGGCACCGTGCGTGTTAAAAGAGGATTAGCTGACATGCTTCGGGGCGGCGTGATTATGGATGTGGTTACTCCAGCTGAAGCAAAAATTGCAGAGGACGCAGGCGCCGTGGCGGTGATGGCACTAGAGAGAGTCCCTGCCGACATACGACGCGATGGCGGAGTCGCTCGAATGAGTGACCCTTCAATGATTGAAGCGATACAAGAAACAGTCACAATTCCCGTAATGGCTAAAGCTCGGATTGGTCACTTCGCTGAAGCTCAGGTGCTTGAGTCGCTTGGAGTCGACTACGTCGACGAATCGGAAGTGCTGACCCCAGCTGATGAAGCTCATCACATTGACAAATGGGCGTTCACTGTTCCGTTCGTGTGCGGCGCGACCAACCTCGGTGAAGCATTGCGCCGAATTTCCGAAGGTGCATGCCTGATCCGGTCAAAAGGCGAGGCTGGAACAGGAAACATCGTCGAAGCAGTCCGTCACTTGCGTTCAATTTTGGGGGATATTCGTAAACTCACCCAAGCTGACGAAGCTGAATTGTTTGACTGGGCGAAACGTTTGCAAGCTCCGCTAGGTCTCGTACAAGAGGTTGCTGAGACTGGGACGTTGCCTGTGCCGATGTTTTGCGCTGGCGGTATCGCTACTCCCGCCGATGCCTCTCTAGTGATGCAGCTAGGAGCCCAATCGGTTTTTGTCGGCTCGGGAATCTTCAAAAGCGAAGACCCGGCACCTCGAGCTAAAGCCATCGTCGAAGCAACCACGCACTACCGGGACCCGGCAATGGTCGCGAAAGTGAGCCGAGGGTTGGGAGACGCGATGCCCGGTCTAGAAATCGGCGAGCTTGACATAAAGCTTTCCGAACGCGGCTGGTAGACGGCCAAGTTGTCGCCGCTCGTCGGGGTTCTGGCCTTACAAGGCGCCTCAGGAGAGCACATTGATGCACTGCGAAAGTTGGGGGTCCGCGCTCAAGAAGTCCGGATGCCAGAAGACCTTGAGGCCATTGACGCCATAATCCTGCCAGGCGGCGAGTCAACAACTATTTCCATGCTCTTGGAATCGAGCGGAACCTTTGAGCCGTTACAAGAACTTCTTTCTCAAGGCCTTCCCGCTTTCGGTACGTGTGCCGGCATGATCATGTTGTCCAACAAGGTCTTAGATGGTCGAACCGATCAACGAAATTTTGACCGGATAGATATTTCCGTACGCCGCAATGCCTTTGGACGTCAGATCGCGAGCTTCGAAACCGATATTGATGTGATTGGGCTAGAGGAGCCCTTCCCGGCGGTGTTCATTCGCGCACCGGGCGTAGAGACAGTCGGTCCTGAAGTTGAGGTTCTAGCAACGGTCAAACTTGACGAGCAGACCGAAATACCGGTCCTTTGTCGTCAAAACAACGTCTTGGTTTCCAGCTTCCACCCGGAGCTAACGGGGGACCTTCGCCTCCATCAAATGTTTCTTAGCGAGCTATAAGGGCGGCAGCGAAATGCGGTCCATATATAGGAATGTTCGCATCATGCAATCTCGGTGGCACAATATGACTCGGAGGTATCGAAGTGTCCGGGCATTCCAAATGGGCGACCATCAAACACAAAAAAGGTGCTACTGACAAAGCTCGCGGCAAGCTCTTCGCGAAGCTCATCCGTCAGGTTGAAGTAGCAGCTCGCGAAGGCGGAGGCGATCTAGATTCGAACGCCAACCTTCGCACGATGTACCAGAAGGCACGCGACAACTCTGTGCCGCTCGACACCATCGAACGGGCGATCAAACGTGGGACAGGTGAACTCGAAGGGGTTAGCTACGAACAAGTCATCTACGAAGGATACGCGCCACACGGCATAGCAATGTTCGTTGACGTCTTGACTGACAACCGAAACCGAACAGGGGGGGAGATCCGCAGCGTTTTCACCCGAGCCGGAGGATCTCTAGCTGAACCGGGCGCTGTTGCATGGCAATTTGACCGCAAAGGAGTGGTGTTGGTACCAGGCAGTCTCGACGAGGACGACGTCATGTTGGCCGCACTAGAAGCTGGAGCCGAAGACGTTGTAGCTGAGGGTGAACTATGGAGGGTGACAACCGATCCTTCCAACACCATTGCGGTTCGAAAGGCGCTCGAAGAATCTGGTATCGAAGTATCTTCCACCGATCTCATCTATTTGCCTCAAAATGTCATCGAACTTTCCTCAAGCAATGATGCCCGCCAGGTCATGGCCGTAATGGATGCGCTAGACGACCATGATGACGTCCAGGGCGTTTACGCGAACTTTGACGTGCCAGATGAAGTTCTTGCAGAGCTTACGGAAGACTGATCGGCACCCTCGGGGTAGTGCGGTAGAATCGAACCTATGTTCGTTCTGGGAATTGACCCTGGCCTATCCCGATGCGGGTATGGCGTTGTGGAGCAGGTGGGCAACAAGCCCGAGGCGGTAGCTATCGGTGTGATCCGCACTCCTCCCAAAGCTGCGACGGCTAACCGCCTGGCAGCTGTGCATAGAGAATTTCAAGAATTAATTGAAGAACATCGCCCAGAGGTGGTGGCAATAGAGCGAGTTTTTTTTCAGGTGAACGTTCGCACTGCCATGAGTGTTGCCCAAGTAAGCGGTCTTGCTATGGCAGTAGGTGCGGCAGCGGGTGCCGAAGTCGTCGAATACACACCAAACCAAGTAAAAGAAGCTGTGGCAGGTTGGGGAAACGCGACCAAAGAACAGATGCAGCGTATGGTTCAATCTCTGCTCTCCTTACCTGATCTTCCAACACCCCCAGATGCAGCTGATGCCGCCGCTGTGGCACTTTGCCACCTCGCTCACGCATCAACTCGCCGACTCGAAAAGGTTTTTAAGGTCTGATGATCGGCTCGCTTCGTGGTTCGCTTATAGACAAAGACCCGAAAGGAGAAGTCGTAGTAGAAGTCGGTGGGCTCGGGTACCGAGTCACCGTGAACCTTGGAACTCTCGTGGAACTACCAGAAATAGGCGCCGAGGTATTTGTGCATGTTCATCACCACATCCGAGAGGGTGACCAACAGCTATACGGATTCGCGACGCTGGCTGAACGAAAGTGCTTCGAATCTGTAATCGGGGCCCATGGAGTGGGCCCAGCGCTGGCGATGGCGGTTCTGGCCACGCTGCCCCCCGACGAACTGCGCCACGCTGTGGCCAGCGATGACGTGGAAGCCTTGTGTTTGGTGCCCGGGGTTGGAAAAAAAACAGCGCAGAGAATGGTTTTGGAGTTGAAAAATCGCCTTGAGATCTCCGAGCTTGATAGCGGCGAACTAACGATCGACAACCGGACTGTTTCTACCGCTCTAAGCGATGTCCGCGACGCCTTAACGCAAATGGGTTTCGCAACCGACGAAGTGCGGCGCGCGGTGGAGGGCCTCGAAGGAGATGACACTTCGATCATGCTTCGTTCCGCCTTACAGCGTTTGGCGACCAAATGACTGAGAATGATTGGGGCCGAGAAGAGGGATTTCGTCGTACCGAAAACGAGAATCGGGATGAAATTCTTCGAGCTGACACTGTGGGAGAAGAGCAAGACGAAGTTGGGTTGAGACCTCGACTGTTGGAAGAGTTCGTTGGCCAATCTGAGCTTAAAGATCACCTAGGGATCGTTCTAGACGCGGCACGCGCTCGCGAGCAAACACCGGACCACTTGCTCTTTGCGGGCCCTCCAGGGCTTGGCAAAACAACCCTCGCCGGAATTGTGGCAGCGGAACTGGGGGTAGTTATGCACGTGACCTCTGGTCCAGCCATCGAACGGGCTGGCGATCTCGCAGCGATCCTCACAAATTTAGGCGACCGCGACGTCTTATTTATCGATGAAATCCACCGTCTACCCAAACAAGTTGAAGAAGTTCTGTATCCGGCGATGGAGGACTTTCAGCTAGATGTCGTGCTTGGCAAAGGGCCCGCGGCTCGTTCTATCCGCTTCGATCTACCAGCTTTTACTTTGGTGGGCGCCACAACCAGAACTGGATTAATTGCTGGGCCTCTGCGAGATCGTTTCGGCTTGGTGGAGCGACTCGATTATTACGCCCCTGTTGAGCTTCAAGCCATCGTTGAAAGGGCGGCAGGCATCCTTTCCGTCTCGATTGATTCTGATGGCGCAGCTGAGATTGCTAGTAGAAGCCGGGGGACCCCGCGAATAGCGAACCGTCTGCTACGTCGGGTCCGCGATTATGCGGAGGTGCGCGCTGACGGTGTCGTCGATGTCGAAGTAGCACGCGACGGACTAGCCCTGTTCGGTGTAGATGAACTTGGGCTAGACAAAGTTGACCGATCGATTCTCGAATCGATCGCCGTGCTGCACGAAGGCGGCCCAGTGGGGTTATCCACTCTTTGCATCAGCGTGGGAGAACAACCTGAAACTCTTGAAGATGTCTATGAGCCGTTCTTGATACAGCAAGGACTTCTTCAACGTACGCCGCGGGGTCGGGTGGTCACGAGAGCAGCATTCACCCACCTAGCAGTCGATCCCCCAGACCGTTTTTCGGCGAGGCGCTCGTTATTCGAATAATGATGGCTTCGATCAGGTGAACTCAGACCGTCTTTGGTATGCCGCATACGGATCAAACGTTCTTCGAGCACGATTCCTTCTTTATCTCAAAGGTGGGAGTTACCAGGAGGGTCACCGAGAACATGTGGGAGCCCGTGACCGTCAAGAACCCGGCCGCGAGTCGCCAGTAATACACGGCCCATGGCATTTGCATTTCGGATTGTCTTCGGCGCGATGGGGCGGAGGTGTCGCCTTCTTGGACCCTGACATCGACCAAGGTGCAAGTGTTCGTTGTTGGAATATCACACAGGAACAATTTGTGGACGTTGCCGCTCAAGAGAATGGGATGCTTCCCGGGGACCTCGAGATAAATATCGACAAAGTGGTGGCAGAGAAACAGGTCGAAATCGGCACCTCCTGGTACGCCCGTGTCGTTTGTCTCGGTGAATATCGGGGCCAACCAGTGATGACATTCACGAGCTCCCAGCCACCAAAACCGAGCCCGCCAGGAGAGGCGTATCTGAAGGTGATTTTGGAAGGCTTCTTGGAAGCAGAGCCAACCCTGCTTGGTCAACATGTTGACCGGCTTTTGCGAGCTGAGGGTGTCGCTCCCCAATGGAGTCGAGAAACTCTAGTAGGACTAGTAAATCGAGCCACCTAACCTCAATGACATCGTGAGTGCTGAGCGTGCTGTTCAGAACATGAAGGAATTTGACTACGAACTACCTGAGCGCGCTATTGGCCAATACCCGGCCGATCCGCGCGACAGCGCGAAACTGTTAGTAGACCGGGGAAGCCTGCATGAACCAGAGCACCTCACCGTCGCCAACTTGCCCGAACAGTTAGGTCCCGGCGATCTGGTAGTTATCAATGAAACCCGAGTTATTCCAGCGCGGCTTCCACTACGAAAGGTCAGCGGCGGTGCCGTTGAGGTGCTGCTACTTGAGCCAACTAAACAAGGGTGGACGGCGTTAGTTCGGCCGGGACGTCGAGTGAAGAACGGAACCGAGCTGCGCAGTGATCGAGACCCAGACCTACAGGTCACCGTTGGAGAAAAGATCGGCGAGGACGGCCAAAGAGAAGTCATAGTTATTCACGGTGGTGAAATCGTGGTGGGCCCCCTTGATTGTCACCGCCTATCTCTCGCCGGGGAATCTCCCCTGCCGCCATACATTGTTTCGACCGGACATTCACCGGAGAGATACCAGACCATTTACGCCAACTCGCCAGGTTCGGTCGCAGCACCGACTGCCGGCCTTCATCTAACGGCCGCCGTGATGAAGAGATTCCATGAACGCGGCGTTGAACTGCGAAGAGTAGATCTAGTGGTCGGAATAGATACCTTCCGTCCAGTGACCGTTGATAATCCCTCCGACCATGTGATGCACAGCGAGGCCTATAAGGTGCCGGAAAGCACCTGGGAGGCCTGCCAAAACGCGAGGCGAGTAGTCGCCATCGGCACCACCACTGCTCGTTCACTCGAATCCGCGGCAAGGGGCCCACTAGCAGGACGGACGGATCTCTTTCTGCGGCGAGGCATGCCATTCGAAGTCGTTGACCTCCTGATGACCAACTTCCATCTCCCGCGCTCAACCCTGCTGATAATGATCGACGCGTTCCTAGGACCCCGTTGGAGAGATCTATATAGCGGAGCTCTTCGGGAGGGTTACCGCTTTCTTTCATTCGGCGACGCAATGCTGCTGGACCGTGCATCGACATAACCGCCACCTCTGACATGCTGTAAAGACTGTGTCGCTGTCTTATGAGTTACTTGCCTCCGATCATCGAGCTCGACGCGGTCGTATTAGCACCCCCCGCGGCTTTATCGAGACGCCTGTTTTCATGCCCGTGGGAACGAGGGGGGCAGTGATCCACTTAGATCAACGCGACTACTCAGAGCTAGGTATCGAAGTGGTTTTAGGAAACACCTATCACCTGATGTTGCGTCCGGGTGCAGAAACAATCGATGCGTTAGGAGGTATCCACGCGTTTACCTCCTGGGACGGCCACATGCTGACCGATTCGGGTGGTTTTCAGGTGATGTCGCTTAACGACAACGTTGAGGTTGACGACGACGGGGTCACTTTCACTTCGATTTACGATGGCCAAAAATTACGGTTCACTCCGGAAGACGCCGTTTGGACACAAGAACAACTGGGCGCCGATATCCAGATGGCTCTCGATGTGTGCCCGGCCCTGCCGGCACCAGAGAGCGACGTGCTTCGCGCTATGCAACGGACCCACGAATGGGCAGCGCGAGCAAAGGCAGTACACCAACGAGATGATCAGGCTTTATTCGGAATTGTTCAGGGGGGAATTGACCCTGTTTTACGCGGTCGAAGCGCTAAGGCACTGGCCTCTCTGGAATTTGCTGGCTATGGAATCGGCGGACTCTCGGTAGGGGAGAGTCATCGCGAGATGATGCCAGCGTTATCCGCAGCCATTGCAGAATTGCCCGAAGACCGGCCGCGCTACCTAATGGGTGTTGGCGACCCAATCCGGATTGTCGACGCAATTAGCGTCGGAGTCGACATGTTTGACTGTGTGTTGCCAACCAGACTGGCCCGTCATGGCACAGTCCTCACCAGCCAAGGAAAACTTAACCTCAAGAACGCGAAACACGCCCGAGATGATCAACCTCTGGACCCTTTAAACCCTATGTCGAACGGCTTTAGTCGGGCTTATTTAAGGCATCTAATGATGGTCAAAGAACCAACCGCCGCGCGTATCGCTACTTTACACAACCTCTGGTTTTTACTTGACCTGGTGAAACGGGCCCGTACCGCGATCGAAGAGGGTAGATATGAGTCGTTTCGACTTGAAATACTGAAAACTTGGGCATAAAGGAACGATTGCAACAAATGGCTACCTGAGGATTCATGGAGTCCGGAGGTGAGCACAGTACGCTGGCGTCCCGGTCACCTAATTATCTAACCCGGAGTTACCTTCTATGGCCTTGTTACTACCAATTCTTGTCTTTGTTGGGATGTATTTCTTAATACTTCGGCCTCAGCAAAAACGAATGAAACAACGAGAGGCGCTAGTCCGCGCTGCCGGAATCGGAGATGAGGTAGCAACCGTTGGCGGGGTTATCGGAGTCATCGTGGCTGAAGAAGACGAACAAACGGTGGCCTTAGAGGTCGATACTGACGTTGAACTGCGCGTCCAACGACGATCCATTGGCGAAATCATCACCAAGGCCGATGAAGGCTCCGATGAAGGCTCCGATGAAGGCTCCGATGAAGGCTCCGATGAAGCCAGCGACGAAGACTGACCCCCTGAGCCTTAACTGACCTGGATCTATCACGTGCGCCGTTCTCATCTTGTCTCGTTAATTCTGGTTGTGGTGTTCACCGCAGCTTCGCTCGCTGGGGTTCTGTCAGCTGGCTGGACCCCCGTTCTGGGAGTTCAGCTGCAAGGTGGCGTCGAAGTCGTGCTTCGACCCGCTGACGAGGTCTCTGATGAACAGTTTGAACGAGCAATAGAAATCATTCGAAACAGAGTCGATGCGATAGGCGTCGCCGAGCCGGACATCACTCGACAAGGCACGCAAGTTGTCATTCAATTGCCCGGTGTAAAAGATAAACAACGCGCCGTGGATCTCATAGGCCAGACGGCAGAACTTCGCTTTCGGCCTGTTCTTCAAATGTTCGACCCGACCGATCCGGACCAACTCGATGTTCTAACTCCACCCCAGGAAGACGACGTGTCAGCAACGGTCGCCCTCCTAGGTTCTACTGGTCAAACTGGTTTCGTCTTGGGCCCAGCAGCTCTCACCGGAGAGGTGATTGAGGAGGCTGCGGCAACGTTTCAAGGACAGTGGATTGTCAACGTTTCATTCAACGACGAAGGAGCGGTGCTGTTCGACCAAATGGCGGTAGCTAACTACGGACGCCAAGTCGCAATTGTGCTCGATGGTGTTGTTGAATCAGCCCCCACGATCAATGCGGAGGAGTTCAACGGGCAGGCTGTGATCTCGGGCTCGTTTGATGAAGCAGAGGCAAAGAACTTGGCGTTGGTGCTTAGGTTTGGAGCTCTTCCCGTCGAATTCGAACGCGACGATGTGCGAACCGTCTCCGCGACCCTGGGCGAGGGAACTCTCCGCGCTGGCATCATTGCTGGTCTCGTTGGACTAGCTCTAGTCGGTGCCTACATGCTGCTCTATTACCGACTCTTGGGTCTTGTCGCAATTTGTAGTTTGGCGACAAGTGGGGCAATCCTCTGGTCAATAGTTGCTTGGCTGGGTGAAAGCCGAGGTCTAGCACTAACTTTGGCTGGAGCGACTGGCATCATCGTTTCGATTGGTGTCCAAGTCGATTCGAACATCGTTTACTACGAAAGAATCAAAGAAGAAGTTCGGAGAGGCCGAGCGGTCCGATCAGCCGCCGACGGTAGCTTCAGGGCCGCGTTTTCGACCATTATCTGGGCCGACCTCGCCTCGCTCATCGGTGCTGGAGTCTTGTATCAACTCACAAGCGGAACTGTTCGCGGATTCGCGCTCTACCTGGGGATCACCACGCTCATTGACCTCGCTGTGTCGTACTTCTTTATGCGACCGTTAGTGATTCTGGTCGCACGCCGCCTCGTTGGCGAGCGCCCCAGTCGAATGGGGCTCAGCAACATTACTGCGGAGGTCACATCATGAACTTTTCGCTGAAGGTCTTGTACCGAGGTGAAAATGCTTGGGACTTTATAGGAGTCTCCCGCCGCGTGCTGATGGGCTCAGCAATAGTGGTTCTCGTATGCGTTGTCGCAATCTTCGTTCGCGGACTGAACCTGGGAATTGAATTCGAAGGTGGCGGTGTGTGGGAAATCCCTGCATTGTCAGAAGTAACAACTGATGAGATACGCGATGCTGCGTCTGATGTCGGTATGGGAAATGCACGAGTTCAGCGCATCACCGGAGGTGACGCTATTTTCCGCGTACGGGGGGAACTGACACCGAGCGAGAGCACGGAATCAGTCATCTCGGAATTTGCAAAAGCTGCTGGTGTTGACTCGGAGACCATCAGCACCCGGAGCGTCAGCCCCTCATTCGGCGACGAAGTGGCTGGTAAAGCTCGCCGTGCCTTGGTTGTGTTCTTAATTCTTATAGCACTTTATTTGACGCTCCGTTTTGAGTGGAAAATGGCTCTCGGCGCGCTGATCGCTGTAGCTCACGACATTGCTTTCACCGTAGGGATCTACGCCATATTCCAGTTTGAGATCAGCCCAGCCACGGTCGTAGCATTCCTAACGATCATGGGCTACTCGTTGTACGACACGATTGTTGTGTTTGATCGCGTAAAGGACAACGAGCGATCGCTATCAGCGAAAAGCCGAATGACTTATCCCGATTTGGCGAATGTTTCTTTAAATCAAGTAATCATGCGTTCAGTGAATACGAGCATCACATCTGTTTTGCCGGTGCTGTCGCTGCTCATTGTCGGATCGTTCGTTCTGGGCGCTACCAGTCTCCAAGGATTCTCGATTGCCTTGTTGATCGGTTTGATCGTTGGCTCCTATAGCTCGCTGTTTGTCGCCATGCCTATCGTTTCTGAACTTAAGAACCGTGAAAGTCACTGGGCAGAGCAAGAGCGAAGCGCCGAGGTTCTTGGGACGTCGAATGCGATAGAAGATGCAGCGGCAGTACTCGCAGCGGACCGCTACGACAGAAGTTCACCACCTCGACCTCGCAAGAAAGGTCGAAAACGCTGAAGTAGTCAGCCACATTTTCAGATGAAAAAAGAATTCGACGCCGAATCACTCAAGAGTCTTGTGGTCCACTTTCAAGACTTTCCTCAACCCGGCGTCAGCTTCTGTGACATTTCGCCCGTGTTGTCTGAGCCGGGAGCCTTGGCAGCTGCTGCACAGGCAATGGCATCGAGCTTCCAGCAATTATCGATCAGCAAAGTCGCCGGAATCGAGGCACGCGGTTTCTTATTCGGCCCGTCCATTGCTCATATTCTAGGAGTCGGATTCTGCGCTATTCGAAAGGCAGGAAAGTTGCCCGGTAACACCATTGAGGAGAGCTACGGCTTGGAATATGGCAGCGACACCTTAGAGATTCAAGTGGACGCGGTCGCTGGCGGGGATCGCGTTCTTCTAGTTGACGACGTACTCGCAACCGGTGGAACGCTGGCAGCGGCCGCACAGCTTGTTAGGACAGCAGGGGCAGTCGTAGCGGGCGCTACGGTATTAATTGAGCTCGATTTTTTGAACGGCCGGGACCAACTAGGTGCGTTACAGGTAGCTACCGTGATTCACTATTAATGACATGCATTCCGACCGGCACTTAGTTTCCTAATGGCTACCGTCACCAGAGTCTTGCCGTGGCGACGTTCGGCAGCCCCTGTCCATACTGAAATCCAGGGTGTAGTAGATCGGTACCGAGCTCGTTGGCCGAAAAGCACCCCCGACCTTTTCCTTCGAGCCTATGCGACTGCTGATCAGGCTCACCAAGGTCAGCGCCGAAAATCCGGAGAAGCATACATTTTGCACCCCGTGGCAGTCGCATCAGTAGTGGCTGAAATGGGATTAGACGACGTATCTATAGCCGCAGCCCTACTGCATGACGCGGTTGAAGACACAGCGGTTGAGTTAATTCAGATACAAAGCGAATTTGGTGAGGACGTAGCAAGAATTGTCGACGGGGTAACGAAACTCGATCGAGTGCGATTCGCCACCAAAGAGGCCCAACAAGCAGCGACCCTTCGCAAGATGCTGGTAGCTATGGCTAGCGACCTTCGAGTGTTACTGATCAAGCTGGCAGACCGCCTGCACAATATGCGAACAATCGGAGCGCTCCGACCGGCAAAACAAGAACAAATTGCGCGTGAAACCCTTGACGTCTATGCGCCGATCGCCCATCGACTCGGTATGCAAGAAGTTCGGAACGAACTCGAAGATTTGGCATTCGCTGCGCTTTACCCCAAGCGCTACGCAGAAATCGACCGACTCATCGCCGAACGAACCCCAGCGCAAGAGGCGTATGTCGACGGGGTCCTAGCGGCGATTCGCGAACGGCTGGCCAGAACGTCCATCGAAGGCGACGTGACAGGACGTAGAAAACATCACTGGTCCGTGTACGAAAAAATGATTGTAAAAGGCAGATCATTCGATGAAATCTTTGATTTAGTAGGAATCAGGGTTGTCGTCCCGTCTATCGGAGACGCGTATGGAGCGCTCGGATCGATACACAGCACGTGGAAGCCGGTTTCGGGCCGCTTCAAAGATTACATAGCGATGCCAAAATTCAACCTATATCAATCCCTACATACAACGGTCGTAGGACCCGCAGGGGTCAGCGTTGAAGTCCAGATACGTACCAAAGAGATGCACGGTAGAGCAGAACATGGCGTTGCAGCCCACTGGCGTTACAAGGACCCATCTGAGGGCTCCGCAGCTGACATGTCATGGCTCAACGACATCATTGACTGGCAAGCAGAAACAGACGATCCCGAAGAATTCATGCGTACTCTGGCAGTCGATTTAGAGCAAGACGAAGTGTACGTATTCACCCCAAAAGGTGATGTTCTAACCCTGGCGACACAAGCGACACCAATCGATTTTGCTTATGCCATCCACACCGATATTGGAGACTCAACGATCGGCGCCAAGATAGATGGAAGGCTGGTACCTCTCGACCGTCAGCTGCAATCGGGCGATACTGTAGAAGTATTCACCTCCAAGCTCGAAGGAGCTGGACCAGCGCGCGACTGGCTCCATATAGCGACCACACCCAAGGCTAGAAACGGCATTAAACAATGGTTTGCGCGGACAGATCGCGAGGAAATGCTTGACCTGGGGCGAGAGCAACTGGTCTCAGCTTTACACGACGAAGGCCTTCGAGCCCAGCTACTTATCGATAGCGATGAACTCCTCCAAGTAGCTCGACAGTTCAACCGCAGCGATCTCGAGGTGCTTTTCGAAGCGATCGGAAAAGGCGACCTGAGAGCCTCGTCAATAGCTAAACGCTTAACCGCTAACTTACGGGGAGCAGACAGCGACCAGCGTCTACCCGCAAAACCTGCACAGCATCGCGGTTCTCGACGGCGACGAACTAGCGGAGTGCACGTTGAGGGCTTGGGTGACTCGCTGGTGCGTCTAGCCGGATGCTGCGATCCCGTCCCGGGTGACGAAATTCTTGGCTTTATCACTAAGGGGAGAGGAATATCGGTACATCGCGACGATTGCGTTAACGCTGGTGAACTAGTTGGTGCTTCTGGAGCACGACAAATTGAAGTTGATTGGGATACGGCTTTCAGCGGCCAGTTCCGGACCACAATCGAAGCGCGAGCCCTTGACCGAGACCGCCTATTAGTTGACGTGGTTTCTGTGATCTCAGATCACCATATGAGCATCTCGACCGCCCACACATTTACAAGTGATGACCAAGTGTCGGTCCTACAATTTGAGGTCGAAGTAGGTGACCCGATCCTGTTGGAGCAGTTACTTGCTGCGGTAAGAAATATTGATGGGGTATTTGACGCCCACCGAGTCGTCCCGAACAGCGCGAGGCCCCCTTCCTGAAGCTCAATCTAGATCGCTAAGTGCCGGGGACTTTGTAGCCGAACCATCTACGATGGGAGATTCATCGGGCAGCTATCTCATCGCACCCCCCGACGCTCCCCAGGAAGATTCATGTCGAAGAAGGCAAATACCTTCCGAACTCCAATCGGAACACGAGATCTGATGCCGTCGGACTCTGCGCGTTGGGAGGCTGTAACCAACGTTTTTACTGGCGTCGCCTCGCGGGCAGGATTCTCCTTGGTTGATACCCCTATTTTTGAAGACGTCGGGGTTTTCTCACGAATTGGTGAAGGTACTGACGTAGTCGGTAAAGAGATGTACGAGTTTCGCGACCGAAGCGATCGACCCATGGCGTTGCGTCCCGAAGGAACCGCTGCGGTCTGTCGCGCCTTTGCCCAACACCGCCCTGCAGTGCCATGGAAGGTTTACTACCGAGGACCATATTTTCGGTATGAAGCACCGCAAGCCGGAAGGTTTCGCCAGTTCCACCAATTCGGTATTGAAAGCATCGGATCTGACGACCCAGACATTGACGTCGAGGTGATCGCTCTCGCATGGGAAGTCCTACGAAGCGTTGGCCTTCAACGCGTCCTTTTGATCGTTAACTCCATGGGTGATCAAAACACCAGGGTCCTCTATCAAGAAGCATTGCGCAGTTACTTGCTTGACAATTTGAATGAAATTGATGAGCAAGACAGAGACAAGGTCGCGTCGCACCCACTCCGAGTGCTTGACTCTAAACGATCAGCCACTCAAGCGATTACGAACGATGCGCCCAAAATTGGGGAATATCTCAGCTCAGAAGCGGAACAACACTTCGATCGAGTTAAGGACGGCTTGGGTTCCCTGGGTATTCCGTTTGCAATCGAACCGAAGCTCGTCCGTGGTCTGGATTACTACACACACACCACCTTTGAGTTTCAGAGCTCGGCCCTCGAGACTGCACAAAATACGGTCTGCGGAGGCGGCCGATACAACGGTTTGATCGAGGAGCTTGGAGGACCTCCAACACCGGGAATTGGCTTCGGTATGGGAATCGAACGGCTTCTTTTAGCATGTGACGCTGAGGAGGTATTCCCCGCGCCGGGCTCGGACACCCAAGTGTGGCTAGTGGATGTTGCCGACGGCCGTTCGGCCCGCGACCTCACTCATCAACTACGAAATCTTGGGATAGTGGCTGACCGAGCATTTGATGGTCGTTCTATGCGAAGTCAAATGCGTAGCGCCGACCGGTCCGGTGCTGAAATTGCCCTAATAATTGGGGAGCAGGAATTGGCTGATCAGACCGTGGCGATACGAATGCTGCGTAACGAAGAAGCTGCACAGACGATTGTTCCGCGCGACGAAATCTTAAGAGAGGTCGAGCGCCTCCTTGGGCTTGACTCCTGATCACGAGCTACGGCTCGCGAGGTAGACCATGGCAATGAGAACTGACTACTGCGGACGACTTTCTTCCGATGACATCGGACGGACAGTAACCGTCTGCGGTTGGGTTTCGAAGCGGCGAGAACACGGCGAACATCTCGCATTCGTGGACTTACGAGATCGCACAGGAATCGTCCAATGCGTCGTTGATCACGCGCACGATATTCGAAGCGAATACGTGCTCGCGGTGACCGGAACTGTGCGCGAACGGCCGCCCGAAACCGTTAATGATGAACTTGCAACCGGTGCAATAGAAATCGGCGAAGCCACCGTCGAGGTCCTGTCACAAGCTGATCCCACTCCCTTTCAGCTCAGCGGCCGGGTAGAAGTAGACGAAACAATTCGAATTCGGCATCGATATTTGGATCTGCGCACTGATCGGATGCAACGAAATCTCAGAAGCCGGGCCTTGGTGAATTCGGCTATTCGAAGAGCTATGGACGCACAAGAGTTTGTTGAAATAGAGACCCCCATGCTTATAGCTTCCACGCCCGAAGGAGCCCGCGATTTCGTCGTCCCCAGCCGGCTGAATCCCGGCAGTTTTTATGCCCTTCCGCAAAGTCCACAACTATTCAAACAACTTTGCATGGTGGGAGGAATAGATCGCTATTACCAAATAGCGCGATGCATGAGAGATGAAGATCTTCGGGCCGACAGACAATTTGAATTCAGTCAGCTGGATATGGAGATGAGCTTCGTCGAGGGCCCAGGCGTGAGAAGCGTTATCTCTCAGGCGGTGGGTGAAGCTACCGAAGTCATAACTGGACAAAAGCCCAAAGATATCCCGGAAATCTCGTGGCAAGAGGCGATGAACCGGTACGGGTCAGACAAGCCCGATACCCGATTTGGCCTCGAATTGGTCGATGTGACCGACGTCTTTTCTGAAACAGACTTCAACGCATTCAAAGCCCCGTGCATTAAGGGGATAAAAGTCGAAAGCGGCAGCGACATCGGTCGCAACCAACTGGATCAATTAACTGACAAAGCGAAGACTTGGGGCGCCAAAGGCCTGGTTTGGATCAAGGTTGGGGCATCAGGAGAGGTAACTTCACCGGTCGCGAAGTTCATGAGTGAAACTGAGATAGCTGACCTCCTCGAGAAGCTCGAAGCCGTGGACGGCGACATCTGCTATCTCATCGCTGATGAGTGGAAACGCGCCGTCCATGTGCTCGGGTTACTTCGGCTGGAGCTAGGCAAACCTCCGGTAAACGAAGGAGGTCTTCACTTCCTCTGGGTAATCGATTTTCCGCTCTTCGAAGACATCGACGATGCCGGCAACCCAGTCCCAGCCCATCATCCGTTCACCATGCCGCACCCAGATGATCTTGAACTATTAGAAACAGCGGACAAAGATCCGTCAGTGCTGCTTGATGTCCGGTCACAGGCATACGACCTTGTGTTGAATGGCTGGGAATTGGGTTCTGGCAGTGTCCGTATTCACCAAAGAGACATCCAACAGCAAATATTTGATCTTCTGGGGATCAATGAGGATGAATCCCAAAGGAAATTTGGGTTCCTTATGGACGCTTTTCGCTACGGAGCACCCCCACATGCCGGTTTCGCATTTGGAATTGACCGGCTCGTAGCGCTTTTGGTGGGCGAAGAAAACATTCGCGAGGTCATTGCCTTTCCAAAGAGTCAATCAGGTACGGATCCTTTGACAGAAGCGCCGACCCCGATTGACGCTAAACAGCTAGATGAACTCGGTCTCAGGCTTTTGCCGCCCGTGAACTGACCTACGAAGTGTTCTCCGCCCACTAGGTTCACTGTCGTGAGTGATCTCTTTGCGGCAGCGGCAGCCGAAGTCATGCAACGTCGAGCACCGCTAGCTGCTCGCCTTCGACCTCGCCGTCTCGACGACCTCGTCGGGCATGAAGAACTGCTGGGTCCGGGTGCACCTCTGCGCACTCTCATCGAAGCGGATCGATTGACTTCCCTCATTTTGTGGGGTCCGCCAGGATGCGGCAAGACAACGCTTGCCCGCCTAATTGCGAACCACACTGAAAAACAATTCGAGACGTTGTCAGCGGTCTCTGCATCCGTGAAAGATGTGCGGGTAATCATTGAAGGCGCTCAACGTCGGCTTGGGGAACAAAGTGTTGGCACCATTCTGTTTCTCGACGAGGTCCACCGCTTCAATAAAGCCCAACAGGACGCTCTTCTGCCGTCAGTAGAGGATGGATTACTCATCCTCATTGGTGCCACCACCGAAAATCCTTACTTCGAAGTCAACGCTCCCTTGCTTTCGAGATCGAACCTATTCCGACTAAGCGAATTAACGGATACAGCCATAAGGCAGCTTCTGTTACGCGGAGCTAGTCATGAGGAAGCTTCGATAGCTGAAGAGGCCGTTGATCATCTAACAAGTCGCGCTGATGGTGACGCGAGGCGTGCCCTTACAGCGTTAGAAGTAGCGGTGGTTCTAGCCGGCGGAAAGGGCTCTCAAGTAGACCTCGAACATGCCGAACAGGCACTCGACGCGCGGGCGCACCGTTACGGAGACGATGACCACTACGACGTTGTGTCCGCCTTCATTAAAAGCCTCCGAGGGTCCGACGTCGATGCGGCACTCCACTGGTTAGCGCGTATGTTAGAAGCCGGAGAAGACGCTCGATTCATCGCTCGGAGGATGGTTATTCTCGCTTCTGAGGACATCGGCATGGCTGATCCGACGTCCTTGCTGATCGCTGATGCAGCTGCCCACGCGGTTGAGTTTGTCGGCCTTCCCGAAGCTCAACTGAATTTGGCTCAAGCGGTGATTCACTTGGCTACAGCTCCCAAATCCAACGCTGCCCTCACAGCGATTTCTCGTGCCAGAGAAGACGTTCGGTCGGGCAGAGGACGGCGAGTTCCGACTCACTTACGCGACGGCCATTACAGCGGAGCTCGAACTCTTGGGCATGGAGACGGCTATATCTATCCCCACGGAAGTAGCGATGGCTGGGTGGAACAGCAATATCTTCCAGATGACTTGCTAGATGCGCATTATTACGAACCAAGTGAAAATGGTCTTGAGCGTGACATCGCTGGACGCAGAAAAGATAATCGCAAAGACCTTGAGTCCGGTGAGGGAAATACTCCAGAAGAAAGCGAGATCTAGCGATGACGGCATGGGACTTAGTTGCAGTAGTCGTCACCGTGTGTGTCATCGTGACTATGACCGTCCTTTTACTGGTGCTGTTCCAGCTCGTATCGGTGCTCAGAGAGCTTCGCTCGGCTGCAGACCGTCTCGCTGATGACGCCCTTCCAGCAGTCGATGGTTTACGAGAAACTGTCAACCATGCGGATATAGAGCTCCAGCGACTCCAAGGAGTCATCGGCGCCGCAGAGGAGGTATCTGAAAACCTTCGTTCTGCGGGACGAGCAGCCTCGCACATCGCGACCGCACCGATTATCAAAGGCCGAGCGATAGTGGCGGGCGTCAGGTCCGGGATTGGCCGACTGAAACGTGACTGAATTTGAGACCAACATGATTAGAGATCGAGCTCACTTCGTGGCAGTCTGTAGGACGTGTTCAAAAGACTGAGATGGTTGATCCTTGGGGGAGTCTTTGGGGCCGGAGGCTCAGTCTGGGTGCGTCGTCGTGTTCGAAGTTTGATAAAGCGGTATGCGCCGGTCCGAGGAACTGCGACAGTGCTGGGAAGTGCTCGTCAAGTTAGCCGTGATTTACGCGAAGCATGGGCCGACGGCCAGCGAGAAATGCGTGACACCGAAACCGAACTTCGTAGAGACCGAATAAAGCTTTCTGAGCGTAATTGAGAAGGACTGAGTCCCTTCAGCGAAGCCTCGCTACCATCTTGAACCATGCAAGCAGGTGAATTGCGGGATGCATTCTCAAACTTTTGGGCTGAGCGCGGCCATCAAGTACGCAACTCGGCCAGTCTCATCCCGCACGAACCCTCTTTGTTATTCACAGTTGCAGGCATGGTGCCCTTCATGCCGTACTTCTTGGGAGAAGAGCAGCCGCCCGCCTCTCGCATCTGCACCATCCAAAAGTGTGTTCGTGCTGGAGGCAAGCACAACGACTTAGACGACATCGGAAAGACTAATCGTCATTTCACTTTTTTTGAGATGATGGGGAACTTCAGCTTCGGTGATTATTTCAAGGCTGAAGCCATACCTTGGGCATGGGAATTCGTTACCAAAGTGTTGGATCTAGATGAGGAACGGCTCTGGGTCACCGTCCATGTCAGTGACGACGAAGCTGAAGATATCTGGCGCACCTCTGTAGGGCTTCCCGCTAACCGGATCCAGCGTCTAGACAAAGACAATTGGTGGGCTGCGGGTGACACCGGTCCATGTGGGCCATGTAGCGAAATTTTCTACGACTTGGGATCCGAATACGGCGATGACGGTGGCCCCGCAGAGGGAGGCCAAGATCGGTTCATCGAAATATGGAACCTCGTTTTCATGCAGTTTTCAAATGATGGTTCAGGCGAACTAAGTCCCTTACCTCAAACTGGCATTGATACTGGGGCAGGATTAGAACGACTTCTTGCTGTACTTCAGGGTGTCCCATCGGCTTGGGATATAGACCTTTTCGCGCCCTTACTCGCTGAGGCTGAACGAATAACCGGACTGGCTTACGGTGAAAACCCTGAAGCAGATATTTCCATGCGTATCTTTGCTGACCATGCGCGAGCGACAGCCCTTCTAATTAGCGACGGGGTTTTCCCATCTAACGAAGATCGCGGTTATGTCTTACGTCGGATCATCCGGCGCGCTGTTCGACATGCATGGATACTCGGCGTCAACGACATTGTGATGCCACGGTTGGTCGGGGTCGTGGCTGAGGTCATGGGTGACCATTACCCCGACGTGCGTAAGAACCTCGAATTCGTGAGAGATGTAGTTGGGCGAGAAGAAGAGCGATTCCGTCGCACTCTCGCCACGGGATCGCAAATCCTTGATGAAGCTGTAGTTGGCATGAGTGAAGGAGATCCTTTGGATGGAACGATCGCCTTTCAACTTCACGACACTTTTGGTTTCCCGGTTGAGGTGACCGAAGAAATACTGCTCGAGCGAAGCCTGACCCTAGATAGAGAAGGCTTCGACATCGCAATGAACGAGCAACGAGAACGAGCGAGAGCGGCAAGGTCGGATGGCCCATCAGCAGCGACCGAGGCCTATCGAGAAATTGTTGCACAGTTCGATGTGACGGAGTTCGTCCGAGATTCTGCTCGCGTTGACGAAGCCCGGATTTTGTCCATAATCGAACTTGATGATGGTCACATAGAGGTTTTTCTCGACAAGACTCCCTTCTACGCCGAGAGTGGCGGACAAGTAGGCGATACGGGAGTCATCACAACAGACACCGGTGTCATTGAAGTACACGACTGCACATTGGCGTTGCCGGGACTTCACCGTCACATGGGTCGCCTTGTTACAGGCAGCGTCTCGAGGGGATCGAAAGCATCGGCGGAGATCGATGACGAACGACGGTCCGCCATCAGGAGAAATCACACCGGCACACACATTCTCCATTGGGCGTTACGCGAAGTATTAGGGGAACACGTCAAACAAGCCGGCTCTCTTGTTGCTCCGGACCGATTGCGGTTCGACTTCAGTCATTTCGAAGCCGTTACCCCATCGCAACTTTTAGAAATCGAAGACCTCGCAAATTCAGAACTTTTGACCAACGCGAACTGTCATCACTACGAGACGACCATGGAACACGCTCAAGAGGTTGGGGCGATAGCGTTCTTTGGCGATAAATACGGAGACATGGTCAGAGTCCTCGAAGCAGGTCAGCACTCACTCGAGTTGTGCGGTGGCACCCACGTTAAAGCCCTCGGCGACATCGGACATCTCCGCGTCGTGTCCGAGAGCAGTATCGGCTCGAATCTGCGGCGCATAGAAGCAGTGACAGGATCAGCCACCGTTGAACGTCTCCAACACAGCGAGACCACGCTGTCAGAAATCGGCGATTTACTTAACGCATCCGCAGATGAAGTAACAGAAGCGTTGCGACGTCGACTTGGTGAAATAAAAGAACTACGTAATCAAGTGAAGGCACTCCAACAAGTTGCGGCCGGGGCCCGTTCGGCGGAACTTGCCGACGACGCTGACAACGGTGTGGTGATCGCTCGCGTGGATGGAGTCGAGCGCGACGAACTTCGTGACCTCGCAACGGCCATTAGAGACCGCCCTGGAATTAGGGCTGTCGTGCTGGCAGGTGCCCCCGAAGGTGGCGGAGTGGCTCTTGTAGCTGCCGTGATTCCAGATGGCGAACTCAATGCAGCGGACCTAATCGACGAGGCTGCGAAAGCGGTTCAGGGCGGTTTCGGTAGAAAAGGTAACCCTCCCTTAATAGTCGCGGGAGGAAAAAAAGTGGATGGGATCGAAGAAGCCCTTGCTCACGTTCGCATCGCTGCTGGCCTTGAAGCAGGCTGAGCCCTTCCATGAGAGCGGTCGGAATCGACCTCGGAGAGAAACGCATCGGCGTAGCCATTTCCGATAGTGACGGGAAAATTGCCACTCCATATGAAGTCTTAACGCGCTCCGGCAGCCGTGAACAAGATCACCGACACATCGCAGCTATCGTCGCTGAGGTGGAGGCAGAAATTCTAATAGTCGGCTTGCCGCTGTCGCTTGATGGCAGTTTCGGGAAGGCGGCTCAAGGTGCGCGCGGAGAAGCTCACCAGATCGAATCCTTGCTTTCGATCCCAGTCGAAATGCATGATGAACGGTTCACTACGGTAGAGGCGGACAGGGTGCTGCAGGAACAGAACCTTGATGCTCCGAGCCGCCGAAAAGTGGTCGATAAGGTAGCCGCCGCAATACTGTTGCAAGCTTGGTTGGACGGTCAATGAATCGCCGATCTGGTCTGCCTCTACGCGGATTCCGACCTCCTCCTCCCCGTCAGCGACGAGTCAAAAACCCCAACCCTGAAGGACGCGAGGGAGCTGACTTCGAGACCATCTTCGTGCGCAAAGGAAAGGGAACGACCCTTTCAGTCCTATTTCTTCTCGTTCTCATACTGATCGCGGCATGGGGAATAATGCGAACGGTTCAATGGGGAAGAGAACAACTTGACCCGTCAGGCGAGCAAGGAGCGGCAATAAACCTCACATTGCCTCCCGGGGTGAGTACAAGCGGAATCTCTAAGATCCTGGAGCAATACGACGTGATTCCCGATGCGCGAGCCTACGAATGGTACGTCCGACTCAAAGGCGCACCACTGTTTCAAGCTGGCGATTACACCTTCCACACCAATTCAACAGTTTGGGAAGCATTGGAGGTGCTGCAAGCTGGTCCTCGCTACGTGGAACAGAAAATCCAGATCCGAGTGACTATCCCTGAGGGTCTCACGGTCCGACAAATTATTCGCGAGATCGATGAGGTTGAAGGGATGCCCTTTACAGGGGCTGAATTTGAAGACGAACTGCGCATGCAACACATCGTCTCTAACTATGCGCCGTCGCCATCTGCGATGCCTCCAGGAGCACTAGAACCCTACGAAGGTCTGCTGTTCCCCGACACTTATTACTTGGGTCCAGAGTCAACCCCAGAAGAGCTACTTACTCTAATGCTGACCCGGTTCGACGAAGTCTTGACGAGACTGGGATATGGGGCCGCTCCTCAAACCGTTGGCATGAGCGCCTATGAAACAGTGGTTCTAGCCAGCCTCATTGAGCGTGAGGCTCGAATCGGAAGTGAACGCGCCAAAATTTCACGGGTTATCCATAACCGTCTTGCTGCAGACTGGGCCCTGGGAATTGACGCCTCGATTATTTATGTGACGGGAAATACGCAGTTAACTCTTACTGACCTTCAAACCGAATCGCCGTATAATACGCGACTGACAAAAGGGCTTCCGCCAACCCCAATTGCGGCAGCAGGTAGCGCTTCGTTGGAGGCGGCAATGGCACCTTTACCGGGGCAATGGATGTTTTACGTTCTCGCCGATGAAGCAGGGCGACATAGTTTTTCGGTGAGCAGCCAAGAATTTGAACGTGACAAAGCCAGGTGCCAGGAGCGAGGCTTGTGCGGATGACCAGTAATGACACCCCAACCGCTATCACAAGGATCGCCGCGGTCATAGGCGACCCAGTGCGCCATTCGTTGAGCCCGCGCCTACACAACGCGGGTTTTGCGGCCCTGGGACTTGACTGGACCTACGTCGCATGCCCTGTCGCAGAAGGAGAAGCCGCTCAAGCTGTCAAAGCGATGCGGACGCTTGGCATTGAAGGATTGTCCGTCACGATGCCTCACAAGAAAAGTGTCGTGGCTGCCGTTGATGATTTGTCACCGACGGCAGCGAAGCTGGGAGCTGTGAACTGTGTCACGCGCGACGGTGACCGGCTAATCGGCGAAAACACCGATGGCATAGGTTTCGTCGATTCGTTGTGGTCCCAATTACAGATGGATCCCGATGGTCTCACCATCGTGATTGTTGGTGCCGGCGGAGCGGCAAGATCGATTGCTTTAGCAACAGCGGAGCATGGGGCAAAGGTAGGAATATTGAACCGCACAGCTGAATCGGCTCAACAACTAGTCGAGATCGTGGGGACGTCAAGTGCCGTGGTTGAAGCGGAAGCGATTCGCGATGCCGACCTAGTTGTCAACGCGACATCGTTGGGGATGAACGAGGATGACCCGCTACCGTTCGACCTGAATTTTTTGAGTAAAGGTCAATCAGTAATCGATCTGATCTACGAACCTAAAAAAACAGCGCTTCTTACCGAAGCTGAATCCCTTGGAGTTAGAACATTGAATGGAGTGGCAATGCTCCTGCATCAAGCGGGCGAGCAGTTCCGATTGTGGACAGGATGCGAGCCACCGTTGCAAGAAATGGCTCAAGCCGTAGGTCTTACTTTGCTAGGTGAGCAGCGCCCAGCGAACTGACACCTCCGCGAATGAATCATTCAGGACTACCGACAGCGCAGCGTCTGACATAACGCTGCTATTTCACTCTGCTCAACGCAATCAAGTCGGTACTCTTCGGTATGTGATCCGTCTTGAGGTTCCCCTTGGCTCCCGGAGCTACCCGGTGATCGTTGGCGAAACAGCGCTTGAACAGCTGCCGTCACTGATACCCGAGGACGCCTCGCGGATTGTTCTGGTAACGCAAAAAGGCATCGAAGCACCAATAAATCCGGGAATTGCGTCCAGTACTCACTTCATACCTGACGGAGAAGAGGCGAAATCGCTTTCCGTGGTTGAAGAATTATGTTCCAACTTCGCACGAGAAGGTCTCACTCGTCGAGATTTAGTTGTCGGCGTCGGAGGTGGAGTAGTCACTGATGTCGCTGGCTTCGCCGCAGCGATCTACCACCGAGGCATACGAGTGATCCACATTCCCACAACATTGCTCGGTCAGATCGACGCAGCAATAGGCGGAAAAACTGGGGTTAACCTGGATGAAGGCAAGAACTTGGTTGGCGCCTTTTGGCAACCGATCGCAGTCATATGCGACACCAACTTGCTGTCCTCGCTTCCGCCTCGAGAGTTCCGCTCTGGTATGGGCGAATTAGCCAAATACCACTTCTTGGGTGGAGAACAATTGGATTCCCTTCCACTTGACGAGCGGATAGCAGCGTGCGTACAAATAAAGGCGGATGTAGTTGCCGGTGATGAACGAGAGGGGGCTGGTCGCGCACTTCTTAACTACGGTCACACGCTTGCTCATGCCCTAGAAATCGAAGGCAAATTCGACCTTCGTCATGGAGAAGCGGTCGCGATCGGCATCGGATACGCGTCGTTAGTGGCCTATCAACTGGGCCGTATCGATAAATCAAGACTGGCTGAGCATCGCCGAGTGTTAGATGTATACGGGTTGCCGCGTGAGCTACCCCAAGGATGTGACCTAGACCGAATAATTGAGTTATTCGCTCGGGATAAGAAAGCCATCGATGGTTTGACGTTTGTGCTCGACGGGCCTGATGGTCTCGAAGTCGTATCTAATGTGCCAGAAAAAGTGTTGAGAGAAGCCTTGACGCGTATGTGAGGCTGCCATTGTTATCCAGGTCTGGCACCCTATTGATGTGGCTCGACCAGTGATACTCCTCATCTCCGGACCCAATCTCAATCTCTTAGGTGATCGAGAACCTGAAATCTATGGAACTGACACCCTCCTTGATCACGTGGCTGCCGCCCGTCACCGTGCTCAACAAAAGGGATTTGACCTAGAACACATTCAGAGTAATCACGAGGGTGACCTAATTGACGCCATCCATTCTGCTCGTAACCGCACCGCCTCCATCGTGATTAACCCCGGCGCCCTCACTCACTATTCTTGGGCATTGCATGACGCTCTCGCGGCCTACGAAGGTCCAATTGTCGAACTTCATATTTCCGACCCGAAACAGCGAGAGTCATGGCGACATACCTCAGTGGTCGAACCTTTAGCGGTAGCTACGGTTGCAGGCAAGGGAGCAGCGGGCTACCCCGAGGCCATCGACATCGCGATTGATGCGTCACACCCTCATGATTCGTGACCTTCCGCCAATAAAACGCGACTACCGACTCGCTCGTCTCCGCGGCTCGATGAGCGACCGTTCGGTTGAGAGTTTCCTGACCTCGGACACTGTCAGTTTGAGATGGCTGAGCGGTTTTACCGGCTCGGCAGGGAAGCTTCTCATCAGCGACACTTCCGCCTATTTGCTGACCGATGGCCGGTACGCCGAACAAGCGGAGATAGAAACTCAGGGTACGGAAATCAAAGTTTACATTGGAGGGGTAAACGAACAGCACGCCCTGATCGCTGGTCACCTTGAGGGGTTTAAGACGGTAGCCCTTGAAGCTGACCGGATTAGCTGGATGGAAGCGGAAGAGCTTCGCGAGAAGATAAAACCTGAGGTACGGCCCACATCAGGGATTGTCTCGAACCTCAGAAAATCCAAAGAGCCAACGGAAATTGCTCGTATTGAGGCCGCGGCGACAATCGCGGACCAAGCCTTAGCTCAGTTGCGCCCGGAGTTAGGAAACCAGCCCACAGAAATCGAATTCGCTCGAGCGCTGGACTACGCCATGCTGACCAGCGGAGCCGACGGGCTTTCATTTGAAACGATCTGCGCCAGCGGACCTAACGCAGCGCTACCTCACGCGAAGCCCTCACACCGAGTCATAGAACCAGGCGATCTCGTCATCTTAGATTTTGGTGCGTTGGTCGACGGTTATCACTCGGACATGACCCGGACGTTCATTATTGGTGATGGTGATGAACAATCTTGGGCCATGTTGGATGCTGTAACTGATGCTCAAGAACTGGGATATCAATCAGTTCAGCCGGGAGCCACCGCATCCGAAGTTGATTCTGCATGCAGATCACACCTCGAACTTTTGGGTCTAGCGGATTATTTTGTGCATGGCACAGGACACGGAGTAGGCCTAGAAATTCATGAAGAGCCTTGGATCAATGCGCAGAGCGCGACGATTCTTGAACAGAGTCAAGTAGTGACTGTCGAGCCCGGCGTGTACCGTCCCGGGTTCGGCGGTGTGCGTGTAGAGGACACTGTCTTGATCACTTCCTCAGGTGCCCGCCGACTTACTTCCGCCCCGAAAGATTCACTTGTTTGATTGGCTCGCCACCCGGCGACGCCCAAGAGCCTGAAAGAAAACGAATGGCGATCTCCACATCAGACTTCAAGAATGGAATGGCAATCGATCTTGACGAAGGACTGTTTCAGATATCTGAGTTCCAGCACGTGAAGCCAGGCAAGGGAGGCGCATTCGTTCGGACCACGCTGCGAAATGTTCGAACTGGGGCTGTCATAGAACGAACCTTCCGCTCTGGAGAGAAGATGGAGCGAGCGGTCATCGATAAACGAGAGATGCAATATCTCTACGCCGATGGCACCGACTTCGTGTTTATGGATAACGAAAGCTATGAACAACTTCAGGTGGAACGGAACCAACTCGGCACTGCCCCTGACTACCTGGTGGAAGGTAACGCTGCAGTGCTGCAGATGTATGGCGCCGAAATCATTGGTATAGACCTTCCTGCATCAGTGATACTCACCGTCAATGAAACCGAGCCCGGTATCCAAGGAGACCGCGTCTCCGGTGCTCGAAAGGCTGCAACGATGGAGACCGGGGTAGTGGTTCAAGTCCCGCTGTTCATCGAAACAGGAGAGCGCCTTAAGGTAGATACTCGCAGCGGCGAATACATCGAGAGAGCCAACGGGTGACTGAAGATCCATTCGCACCAAAACCGGCGGCGCAACGTCGAGAAGCGCGGGAGCGGGCGATCGAACTGCTATATGAAGCGGAACTCCGAGCAGCACCAGCTACTGAAATTCTTGAAAATCAGCTTGTGGCACTCGACCCTTTCGTTATTCAACTCGTGCTGGGTGTGACGAGCAATGTTGAACAGCTTGACGCTGAGATTGGCTCTCTACTGACACAAGAATGGTCACTCGATCGGCTCGGCATGTTGGACCTCTGGATTCTCCGCCTTGGAGTCCACGAATTACTCCAACAGGATGCTCCTGTAGCTGTTGTGATAAATGAGGCCGTCGAACTGGGGAATAGGTTCGGCGCTACAGAAGAGAGCGGCCGCTTCATCAATGGCGTTCTCGGAGCAGCGGCGCGACGTTTTGAGTGAGGGTACTGGCCACTCTTTTTGGGTGATGGGATCAGCGCACGCGCGCGACTAAGATGCGTACCTGACCGTGAACTGAGTCCCGTGAGGCTCAAACGGACAGGAAGGACCAGGAGTGGCCGACCGCGAGCGCCGAATGACGCGTCCATATGGAGGCGTTTTCTTTGCTCGAACGACTGTTCTTGACGCAGCCCAGGTGGAGAGAGCTCTCACCCGCATTAGCCACGAAATTCTTGAACGTAATCAAGGCCTCGAAAATGTAGTGCTCGTGGCGCTTCAGACCGGCGGTGTAGAAATAGCTCGGCTGATCGCTCGCTCGCTCTTCAAGATCGATGGTGTAGATGTCCCCATGGGAACGCTCGACGTAGCGCTATATCGCGACGACATTGGTCTGCGGCCTGTCATGCCAGAAGCCGAGACTGAAATTCCGGTCGACCTGGCGGGAAAAATTGTGGTCCTCGTCGATGATGTGCTGTTTACCGGTCGAACCATTCGCGCCGCTCTCGATGCGCTCACAGATTTCGGCAGGCCACGCTCAGTGCAACTAGCAGTTGTCATTGATCGAGGCCATCGTGAGTTGCCTATCCGCCCTGATTTTGTTGGGAAAAACTTACCCACTCGACGCGACGAAGTTGTTGATGTGAACCCCGAAGGAGTTCTGTTGGGCGAAATGCGTAAATGAGTCATCACCTGATCAACCTCAAAGACCTGGAATGCAGCGCAATACAAGAATTGCTCCATCTCACCGATCGTTTTGTCGAAGTCGGACAACGCTCAATTCCAAAAGTTCCAGCGTTGCGAGGAAAAACAGTAGCGATGCTCTTCTTCGAAGACTCGACTCGGACGCGGCTCTCGTTCGACTTGGCGGCAAAACGGCTGTCTGCCGATGTGCTCGAATTCCCTACCCATTCCTCGTCTCTTTCGAAAGGCGAATCAATTCGGGATACGGTCGAAACCGTTCAGTCAATGGGAGTTGATGCCCTCATTGTTCGGCACAGTTCAGGTGGCCTTCCAAGAGAAATCGCTGACCGAGTAAAAGATTCAATCGTGATCATCAATGCCGGAGATGGAGCGAATGCCCACCCCACGCAAGGGTTACTCGACGCGTACACGCTTTGTCAGCACTTCCACGGCGTGGCTGGGCCGCAGGCATCGCTGGCGGGAATCCACATAGGAATCATCGGCGACATCAAACACAGCCGTGTAGCGCGAAGCGATGTACATGCATATACCTCCCTGGGTGCAACTGTGACTTTGGTTGCTCCGGAGTCTTTACAGCCACTCGACCTCGAAGATTGGCCAGTGAAAATTACCCAAGACTTGGATTCAGTTCTGCCAACTCTCGATGTGGTGGGCTTGCTCAGAATTCAGAAAGAGCGAATGGAAGACGGACTTATCCAGTCGCTTGCCCAATACGTGGAGAGTTATGGCATCACTGAGGCCCGGGCGAAAACGCTGCGAAACGAAGTAGTGATTACGCACCCGGGCCCTGTGAATCGAGGAATTGAATTAGCCGAAGCCGTTCTCGAACACAGAGAAAACGTGTTGATTCAACGGCAAGTGAAAAATGGAGTCGCGGTGCGAATGGCTGTTCTATTCCGTCTCTTGGGGTCGGGGGTTGAGATTGATTGACGATTTCCGTTTGAGTCCGCTACACACGCAACGCCCTCCAGTATTGGACAGTCAGGTGATTAGGTGAGTCAGGTTCGTGAAGGAGCATTGGTCCTAGCTGATGGAGCAGTGTTCGAAGGAGAATTAATCGGCGCTGAGGTCGAAGTCACTTCTGGAGAAGTGGTCTTTAACACAGTGCTTAGTGGCTACCAAGAAGTGATAACCGACCCGTCCTACGCCGGGCAGATCATCAACTTCACGTATCCACATATTGGTAATTATGGGGTATCCGCCCTTGACGTCGAAGCCCGCCAACCCTTTTGCCGAGGGGTCATAGTTCGCGAGTTAACCCGTCACCGATCCAATTGGCGGAGCGAAGGTGATTTAGAGAGTTATCTTCGCGACGAAGGCATACCTGGGATTTCAGGGGTTGACACCCGCCGTCTCACCAGACATGTGCGACGAAATGGGGCAATGCCTGGCGCCTTTGGTTTCTCTTCTGAGAAATCACTAGCGATGGCAGCCAAATCTGAAGTTGGTACAACCGGTGTGGATCTCGTAAGCAAAGTAACGACACCTCAGACATATTCGTTAGGTGACGGCCCTCGTCGAATTGTCGCCTACGACCTCGGGATCAAAAGATCCATAGTCAAGCAGCTAGCTGAGATCGCAACGGTTCATGTAGTACCAGCCGCCACAACCGGCGAACAAGTGCGTGCGCTCGAACCACACGGGGTCTTTCTTTCTAATGGCCCCGGCGATCCGACAATGGCTGGGCAAGTTACAGAAGCTCTCGGCGATCTCCTAGGACACGTGCCGGTGTTCGGCATATGCCTAGGTCACCAAGTTCTTTCTCTGGCACTCGGCGGCAAATCCTACAAAATGAAGTTCGGACACCACGGCGGCAACGTCCCGGTCAGAAACATCGATAACGGGCGGATCGAAATCACAAGCCAAAACCACAATTTCGCCATTGAGTCCGGATCGGTGCCGGGAGTGACCGAGACCCACGTGTGTTTGAACGATGACACCCTTGAGGGTTTGCGCTGTGACGACATTCCGGCCTTCAGCGTGCAGTATCACCCTGAGGCCAGCCCCGGGCCACATGACTCCCGTTACTTGTTTCAACAATTCGCGGACCTGATGACTTCCTTTCATGGAAGGACTAACTGATGCCGCGCCGTGACGACATTGACAGCATTCTCATCATCGGCTCAGGCCCCATCGTTATCGGCCAGGCCTGCGAGTTTGACTATTCGGGCACTCAAGCATGTCGCGTATTGCGCGACGAGGGATACCGCGTCATCCTCGCCAACTCCAATCCCGCCACCATCATGACCGACCCAGAATTCGCGGACGCTACTTACATTGAGCCGCTTGAGGTCGATGTTCTTACCGCAATTATCGAACGCGAACGACCGGATGCACTTCTACCTACCTTGGGAGGGCAAACGGCGCTCAACCTCGCTACTGAGCTTTTGGAAGCTGGTGTTTTAGACCAATACGAAGTCGAAATGATTGGAGCGAGTGGAGAAGCTATCGCCACTGCCGAAGACCGCGGTCTCTTTAGACGCGCGATGGAGGAAATCGGACTGAACTGCGCACAATCTGAAATTGCGCACACCATGGACGAAGCGATGGCCGCAATCGACGGGATCGGCCTACCAGTCATCATTCGCCCCGCCTACATCTTGGGCGGAAAAGGCACAGCATTTGCTTACACCACCGAAGAATTCCAACGGGTAGCTGCCTTGGGGCTAGATGCCAGCCCGATATCAGAAATTTTGATTGAACAATCAATCAAAGGCTGGAAAGAATACGAACTTGAAGTGATGAGGGACAACGCCGACAACTGCGTGGTGATCTGTTCCATTGAAAATGTTGACGCAATGGGCGTTCATACTGGTGATTCGGTCACCGTTGCCCCCGCACAAACTCTTTCTGACGTCGAATACCAGAAAATGCGAAATTCAGCGTTCGCATGTATTCGCCGAGTAGGGGTGGAGACTGGTGGTTCCAATGTGCAATTTGCGGTGCATCCTGAATCGGGCGAGCAAATTATCATCGAGATGAACCCACGCGTTAGCAGAAGTTCAGCGCTCGCATCGAAAGCCACAGGATTCCCGATAGCGAAAATAGCGGCACGGCTCGCAGTGGGCTACCGCCTTGATGAGATCACCAACGACATCACCCAAAAAACCCCTGCCAGCTTCGAACCGACGATTGACTACGTGGTCACGAAAATCCCGCGTTGGGCTTTCGAAAAGCTTCCCGGGGCTTCGGGAGTGCTCGGACCTCAAATGCAATCCGTAGGTGAGGCCATGTCAATTGGAAGAACGTTCCCAGAGAGCCTCCAAAAAGGAATTCGATCGCTCGAACAAGGCCGAACCGGACTAAATGCGGACCCGGGCGAAAATCAATACCTTGACCAAGATCAAAAGGATCTTCTAACAGCTATATGCATTCCGACACCGGACCGATTATTCCAGATCGCCGAACTCATGCGCCGCGGCGTATCAGTCGGTGAAATTCACGATGCGTGCGAAATCGATCATTGGTTTCTCAATCAAATGCTCATGATCGTCGAAGAACGCCTACATCTGGAGCAGTGTTCATTATCGGATCTCACCAAGTCAGAATGGCGTCGGGCAAAGCAACTTGGCTTTTCGGACGCTCAACTGGGATATCTACTCCAAGAGGACGAAATGGAGGTCCGGGCTTCTCGAATTAGTAAAGGAGTCAAAACAACCTTCAAGACTGTTGACACTTGCGCCGCCGAATTCGACGCTCTTACTCCGTACCACTACTCGACATATGAAGACGAAGACGAAATACGCCCTGGAAGTCGACCCCGGATGATGATTCTCGGATCGGGCCCAAATCGGATTGGCCAAGGGATCGAATTTGATTATTGCTGTGTGCACGCAAGCTTCGCGCTTGCGGAAGCCGGGTACGAGACAGTCATGGTTAACTGCAACCCAGAGACCGTCTCGACGGACTATGACACCTCTGATCGACTTTATTTCGAACCAGTGACCCTCGAAGACGTCCTGAACATTGTTGAAGCGGAACAACCAGCCGGCATCATCGTTAGTCTCGGCGGCCAAACTCCGCTGAAGTTGGCGTCGGCTCTGCCCGCCGAACTAGTGCGTGGAACTTCACCGGATTCCATTGACCTAGCTGAGGATCGCGAACGCTGGAATTCGCTATGTGCTCAGCTAGAGATCCCTCAACCGCCGGGCGGAACAGCCGTAACGTTCGAGCAAGCGTCAGCGATCTGTGATCGGATCGGATTCCCAGCCTTGGTGCGACCAAGCTATGTCTTAGGTGGTCGCGCGATGACGATTGTCTACGGCATAGACGAATTACAAACCGCCATGACAGAGCTGGCTGCTTTCGGTGGACTCGGTCGTGAAGGGGGACTTGCTTCTGACCGTCCCGTGCTTATCGACCGATTCTTAGAGGATGCAACCGAAGTAGATGTTGATTCGATTCGAGATAACACTGGCGCGTTTGTTCTTGGCGGAATTCTTGAACATGTGGAAGAAGCTGGCGTGCATTCGGGGGACAGTGCCTGCGCGATCCCGCCTCCCAACCTCTCTCAAGAAACACAAAAAGTAATTATTGAGTACACGAAACGCATCGCCGACCGGCTTGATGTGGTTGGTTTGTTGAATGTTCAGTTTGCCGTCAAGCAAGGACAAGTGTTCGTTATCGAAGCGAACCCCCGAGCCTCACGGACCGTGCCTTTTGTCGCCAAAGCAACCGGAGTGCAACTCGCAAAAGTCGCGGCACGGGTCATGGCAGGCGAGACCCTCGCTCAATTGCGCGCTTCAGGAGCGTTACCAGAAGCTATCCGTGAAGGGCATGTCGCGGTCAAAGAGGCTGTGCTTCCTTTTCAACGCTTCCCCGATGTAGACACTGTCCTGGGACCAGAGATGCGATCAACCGGAGAGGTTATGGGAATCGACCGCACCTTCGGATTGGCCTTCGCTAAGAGCCAAATTGCAGCAGGCGAGGGTCTACCGCTCGCCGGGACAGTTTTTTTCTCGCTTGCAGACAGAGACAAAGGACAGGGGCTAGAAGCTGCTAAAGGATTCTTGGAACTTGGCTTCGAGATCGCCGCAACCTCAGGAACCGCAAAATTCCTAGAGAACCACGGCGTTAAGGTGGAAACCGTCGTCGCCAAGCTAAGCGAGGAAGGACAAGAGATTAGTGCCGGAGTTGACGCGGTTGAACTTATCGGAGCTGGTCAAGTCAAGTTGGTCGTCAACACTCCACGAGGACGCGGACCGCGTAGCGATGGCCGCCGGATCCGCTTCGCATCCACGGCCCACAAGGTGCCCTGCCTCACGACGGTAGCCGCAGCCCGAGCAGCTGCGGTCGGGCTAGGGGAATGGATGTCTAATCCGTTAACCGTGCGACCACTTCAGGAGTTTCTCGATCCTCAGACGTCGATCATATGAGGCAGTTGGACTGCTCTGTTCAGATTGGTTCGGTAGTACTTCCGAACCCTGTCATGACTGCATCTGGGACAGTAGGCCACGGAACTGAACTTGCGTCATATATTGATTTGTCTGAACTCGGTGCAGTAGTGGTGAAGTCACTTTCGGCGCAACCCTGGTCCGGAAACCCAGCGCCGCGAGTTCACGGCACCGCAGCTGGAATGATTAATGCGGTCGGGCTCCAAAACCCAGGCGTAGATAGCTGGATAGAGAATGACTTACCTGCATTAATCGATCGTGGAGCACGAGTGGTTGTGAGCATATGGGGGAGGAGCGTCGAAGAATATAAGGAGGCTGCAACTCGGCTAGCAGGACTTGACGGCATCGTCGCGGTTGAGGTGAATGTCAGTTGTCCAAATCTCGAAGAGAGAGGCGAGATGTTCTCTCATGCCCCGGACACCTGCAGATCAGCGATAGAGGCATCGTTAATTGCTGGATTGCCGCTGTGGGCCAAGCTAAGTCCAAATGTCAGTGACATTGTCCCAATAGCGCAGGCTGCCCTCGATGGGGGAGCCGAAGCCCTCACTCTCACCAACACCGTCTTTGGGATGGTTATCGACCCCGAAACACGCCGCCCAGTTCTTGGCAACGGAGGAGGTGGGCTGTCAGGACCCGCGATGCGGCCGGTTGCTGTGCGAGCTGTCTTTGACGTCTATGCAGCTCTTGGACCCGTGCCCATCGTAGGAGTTGGAGGGGTGACCACCGCCGAGCACGTAGTGGAGTTCATGGCTGCAGGCGCGTCAGCTGTTCAAGTAGGAACCGCCCACTTCGCAGACCCAAAAGCATCGAAGAAAATTCTTCGCGGCTTCGAACGTTGGTGCCAACGGCGAGACGTAACCGCCGTCCAATCTCTTACTGGAGCAGCCCATGAATCCGCCTGAGGTGTCCTCGGAGGTGCGTTCGCGCCTCGCCATCGCCCTAGACATCGACGACCTAGTGGAAGCCGGGAGGCTTGGTCGACGAATGCGTCCTTGGTTCTCGGTGGCAAAAGTTGGGCTGGAACTTTTCTCAGCTTCGGGTCCAGAAGCCGTAGGCATCTTTGTTGACCAAGGCTATGACGTCTTCCTTGATCTCAAGTTGCATGACATTCCAACAACTGTGGGGAAAGCTGCGCGTGTTCTCGGGAGCCTTGGTGTCTCCTACGTAACAGCCCACGCATCGGGTGGAGCCCAAATGCTCTCCGCAGCCGTCGATGGCCTGAATGAAGGCGCATCCGCCGCGGGATTAACCCCGCCAATGGTTCTGGCAGTGACAATATTGACCTCCGACACAGACGTGCCTAGCGGTCTTTTTGAGGAAAGGCTCGCCCACGCGGTTAACGCTGACTGTGGAGGCGTTGTGTGTGCAGCAAACGAATTAGCCCAACTAACGAAGCTCGCGCCTGAGCTACTGTCGGTAGTCCCAGGCATTAGACCAGACGGCACCTCGTCTCATGATCAAGGACGACCGGCCACACCAGCTCAAGCCATTAGACAAGGCGCAGGCCTCCTGGTCATCGGAAGAGCTGTAACAGAGTCCATTCACCCCGAAGACTCGGCCGCTGATATTGCCAACGAAGTGGCTCGAACCATTTAGGGAAACGTTTGGGCGCCTCACCGTTAGACTCGACCGCTATGCCCAACCCGCCGAGCCTTTCACCGCAACAACGTGAAGCAGCCCTTGCGAAAGCGGCAGCGGCTCGCCGTATAAGAGCAGAGACAAAAGACCGACTGAAGTTGGGATTGGTGTCCTTCGACGAGTTACTTGAGTTGGCTGACGGAGATGAGCTTGTGGGCAAGATGAAGGCGCTCGCAGCGCTCGAGTCCATGCCGCGACTCGGAAAAGTGAAAGCTCGCCGACTTATGAAGGAAGTAGGTATCGCCGATAGCCGTAGATTACGAGGCCTAGGTGAGAATCAAAGGAGTCAACTCCGCGCTTTCTTTGCGGGGTGACTACTGTCAGCAAGTTGTGAGGGTGCGGCCGCAGTGACCCAAAACAGTGATCCAATCGTGTTTGTCGTATGTGGCGCCGGCGGAGTCGGCAAAGGGACAATTGTCGCCGAGTTGGTATCTCGCGACGACAGTCTGCATTTGAGTCGATCGTGGACAACTCGGGCTCAAAGATCCGGCGAAGCTGATGGTGCATACGTGTATGTGACCGAAGAGCAGTTTGAGGCTCGCATCGCGGAAAACGGATTTTACGAGTGGGCCGATTTCTTTGAGCACCGATACGGAACACCGACACTTTCGGTTCCCGAAGGTAGCGACTTACTCCTCGAGATCGATATCCAGGGAGCCGTGGCCGTACGAGAACGCGAACCGGACGCGGTCGTGGTACTTGTTTTGCCACCGAATCGTTCCGAACAAGAGAGCAGAATGAGAATGCGAGGGGACGACGAGAAAGACGTAGCCCAGCGCTTAGCTACTTCTGATGCTGAGGAAGCCGCCGGACGACAACTAGCGGACCTGGTGGTACTTAACGACGATTTCGCTGTCGCCGTCGATGCCGTCGAATCGTTTATCGGTGAAACCCGACAGCAGCATTCACTCAGCTAAAAGGTCTGGTTAAGGGCAACGCTGTTCGAGTGCCGGAGGCCGCTGATAGGATTGGAGGTCCGTTCGGATTGCTTGGAACTACCAGAGGTACAGCAGATGTCTGATGAACAAGACACAATGATTACCCCCGGCCTAGAGGCTCTGCTGGAGAAAGTGGATTCGAAGTTCACACTCGTGAGTTTGGCAGCAAAAAGATCTCGCCAACTCATCTCCTACGACCTTGGGCTCGGCGAGGGCGGAGGCAGCGAAATACCTCCCCAGGTAACAAGCACTGCACGTAAACCATTGTCAATGGCGTTCGAAGAAATTTATGCCGACAAAATTGGATACGAGCGCTTCGACCCAGAGGAACGAGCACGCGACGAAGCTAAAGCACTCGCTCAGGCTGAGGCCGACGTAGCTGCGCTTGAAGCCGTGCGCGACGAAGAGTAGGTCGAGGTTAAATCGATGCTGGCCAATCGCCGCATCGTCCTGGGGGTAACCGGGGGGATTGCCGCCTACAAGGCGGTCCTTCTTTGTCGCATGCTTGTGGATGCCGGGGCATACGTGATCCCTGTCATGACTGAGAGTGCCCAGCGATTTGTGGGCCGGGCTACCTTCGACGCGTTGGCATCAGAACCGACCCGGACGTCGATCTTTGACGACCCTGATCCCATTCCACACACAACACTTGGACAGACCGCTGATCTCATAGTCGTCGCTCCCGCCACTGCACGCTGCATCGGGAGCTACGCAAACGGAATATCTGACGATCTACTTACCGCCACCCTTATCGCCACCAAAGCGCCAGTTGTGGTGTGTCCCGCTATGCACACCGAGATGTGGGAACACCCTGCTGTGCAAGACAACTTGGCAACGCTCCAAAAGCGCGGTGTGCACCTCGTAGCTCCGGACGAAGGACGCCTCGCAGGAGGGGACTCAGGAGCTGGTCGCCTTGCGGCACCAGAGGCAATTTTTGAGACCATCGAAGCAGTTCTGTCTGATGGAGATTTCCAGGGACGAACGGTCGTAGTCACGGCTGGAGGTACTCGAGAAGCGATCGACCCTGTTCGCTACGTCGGTAACCGTTCGACAGGCAAACAAGGTTACGCAGTAGCGGAGGCAGCTAGGGCACGCGGAGCGCACGTCACTTTAATATCGACGGTCTCCGCGGCAGCTCCCAGCGGGGTCGAAATTATTCGCGTGGAGTCCGCTGCCCAAATGCACGCTGCTGTTCTTGAGCGGTCTGATGCTGACGTCATCGTCATGACAGCTGCCGTTGCAGACTTTCGGCCCGTAGGGGTAGCGGAGTCCAAGATAAAGAAGGACGCCGGACCACCAAAGTTGGAGTTAGAACCGACCCCCGACATTCTCGCTGAGTTAGGGGCCGAGAAAAAGCCCGGCCAGGTGATTGTTGGGTTCGCTGCTGAGACTGAAAATTTGGTGTCTCACGCCCAGAGCAAGCTTGAACGTAAAAATGTTGATGTCATAGTCGCGAACGATGTTTCGGCGCCTCAAGTCGGTTTCGCCCATGACACCAATGAAGTGACCATATTTGTTTCCGACGGATGTCAGCGTCATGTATCGCTTAGATCTAAACGACAAATAGCGGAAGAAGTGTTGAACACTGTGGCTCAGATCCTTGTTGGGTGAAGTGAGATACCTATTGAGGCTCTTTGTCGCCTAGCCTTAGGCCGTTCTGTCGAGTAATCAGGAGAGACGACGTGAGTCGATGGACTTTCACTTCGGAGTCGGTGACCGAAGGTCACCCTGACAAGATGGCTGATCAAATTTCCGATGCCATCCTCGATGCCATGCTTGAGCAAGATTCGGAGAGTCGAGTCGCTTGCGAAACCATGGTTACTACTGGATTGGTGGTCGTTGCAGGAGAAATCACCACCACCGGTTTCGTTGACATTCCTTCAGTTGTTCGAGAAACCATTAACAGCATTGGCTACGACCGAGATTCCTTGGACTTCAACGGAAGCACGTGTGGAGTTATGGTGACGCTCGATGAGCAGTCTCCAGATATTGCTCAAGGAGTAAACAACTCCGAAGAAGTGCGTAGCGGCCGGGCTGGCGAGGAAGATGAACTCGATCGGCAAGGAGCCGGAGACCAAGGAATGATGTTCGGTTACGCGTGTCGCGAGACCGAAGCATTAATGCCCCTCCCCATACATGTTGCGCATCGAATGGCAGAACAGCTAACTGAAGCTCGCAAATCGGGTCAAGTTCCGTACCTGCGTCCTGATGGTAAAACGCAAGTCTCGTTTGAATATGAGGACGGTCGACCGGTCAGATTGAAAACGGTCCTGGTTTCCACCCAGCACAATCCAGGCATCGATCGCGACGACATGATTCGTCCCGACCTGATCGAACATGTCATTCGGCCCGCCGTACCAGCCGAATTCGCTGACGATGACTTTGAAGTATTTGTCAACCCGACAGGAAACTTTGTTGTCGGAGGACCAGTTGGCGATTGCGGCCTCACTGGTCGAAAAATCATTGTGGATACTTACGGAGGCTATGCCCGACACGGAGGTGGCGCCTTCTCAGGAAAAGACCCATCCAAAGTGGACCGATCTGCCGCTTACGCGACGCGTTGGGTCGCTAAAAATCTAGTGGCGGCAGGTGTCGCCGACCGATGTGAGGTCCAGGTTGCCTATGCCATCGGCGTTGCCCGTCCTATCTCCATTCTTGTGGAAACATTCGGGACTGAGAAAGTGGATCAGGATCGAATAGGTGGGGCAATCAACGAAGTGTTCGACCTCAGACCAGCAGCCATTGTGCGAGACCTTGACCTTCGACGACCCATCTTTCAACCCACAGCCGCCTATGGTCACTTCGGCCGTGATGCATCGGATGACTTTTTTACCTGGGAACGAACTGATCGAGTGGAAGAGCTACGTTCGGCTCTAGGCATATAGAACTGATTCCAGGCTGCTGGTGTCCCACCCTTCGAGCAGAGTTTCGTTGTGTCCCTGGTAGTTCGTATTCTTCCCGATGAGCCTGCCGTAGACAGGGACTTTGACTACCTCCTACCCGACAGCCTTTTAGCCGCACCTGAATGCCCTCCGATCAAGATCGGAACGGTGGTGCGCGTGGATTTACGCGGTCGGAGAATACGTGGCTGGATAACTGCCGTCGATGTAGATCCGCCGGAGGGAGTTGACCTTCAGGCAGTCAAGAAGGTAAGTAGCTGTGGTCCACCTGCAGCCATCGTCGAATTGGCTAGTTGGGCGAGTAACCAATGGATGGGTAGCCGCGTGCATTTTCTTCGCACCGCCACTCACGATCGGGTGGTGTCATCAGTTCCTGACTCGACGGGTCGCCCGCCAGCCGTGGTACCAAATGAGAGTCTCTCCCAAGAGGCTTTTCGCCGTCGAGGTGCTGTGGTCCGAACCCCACCCAACAGCGATGATTTCTCTCTCGCTGTTGCTGCTGCCTCGTATGGCCGTGCTTTGATCCTCACACCAACTCTCGCCCGCGCCCAGAGGCTTGCGGTTGCGATGAGAAGGGCCGGGATTGACGTAGCAGTTGTGCCTCGGGATTGGGCGGCGTCGGCTGCGGGAGCCGTCACCATCGGAGCAAGATCCGCGGCATGGGCTCCAATTGACGACCTTGAGGCGGTCCTAGTTCTTGACGAACATGATGAGTCGTATCAGCAGGAATCTGCTCCAACCTGGCATGCTCGAGACGTAGTTCTCGAACGTGCCAAACGCGATGGAGCTAGATGGGTCATAGCGTCGCCTACCCCATCGCTTGAAGCGCTCACGTGTGGGGCTCCGTTACTTACTCCTGATCGCACCGTCGAGCGAGCTGGATGGTCCATTCTGGATGTTGTTGATCTTCGCGACGAGCCACCGATGGCTGGGTCATGGTGCTCGGAAACGCTCTCTCGAGTACTAAGAGACAAGCGGAAGGTTGTCTGCGTTCTCAACCGCAAGGGCCGCGCCCGGTTTGCCTATTGTGATCAATGCGGTGAACTGGCGCGATCGGAAATCACTGGCCGGCCGCTGGGTTTGGATGGAACACGTCTTGTCCACCCCGTTGACGGCGACGACAGACCCGCAGTGTGTCAATCTTGTTCTTCAACAAAGTTTCGTCGTGTGAAACTCGGAGTCACGGGTGTGGCAGAAGAATTGACGCGGCTCGCGCGCCGACCGGTCGAAGAAGTCAGTTCAGAAACTGACTCGGTAGCTCCAGAAGCAGATTTGTATGTGGGCACCGAGGCTGTGCTCCACAGAGTGGATAAAGCAGATGTCGTTGTCTTCCTTGATTTTGACCAGGAACTGCTTGCTCCCCGATATCGAGCTGCGGAACAAGCGATGTCATTGCTCGTTCAGGCTGCGCGGATGGTCGGTCGGCGCGAAGATGGCGGGAGAATCCTCGTCCAAACTCGAATGCCTCAACACCCGGTATTAGAAGCTGCTCGAACTGCAGATCCTGGTTCATTGGCACGTACAGAGTTGGTTATGCGTCGCGAGTTACAGCAGCCACCTGAAGCCCATTGGGCAATTGTGTCAGGCCAAGCGGCAGCTGAATTTATTCGACGCTTAGGAACCCAGGATGGACTCGAAATTTTAGGTCCGAGCAATGATCGATGGCGTATCCGAAGCGATGACCGTGAGGAGATGGTCGCAATCTTGAAGTCGGTGGATCGTCCACCCGGCAGATTACGCATCGAGATTAATCCGCTGAGAGCCTGATCGGTAGACCCCGATACCCTGTGACCATCATGAGCTACAAGATCCGAGTTTTGGGTGACCCGGTCCTTCGTCAAGAAGCCATCTCGATCGAAAATATTGACGGGCGCATTGTCCAAATAGTCAAGGACATGGTGCCAGCCATGTACGAGGCAGAAGGTATTGGGCTGGCCGCTCCCCAGGTGGGAATCCAAAAACGGCTTTTCGTATACGACATCGGGGAGGGACCACAGACTCTTATCAATCCTGAGATTATCGACTCTGATGGTGAATGGGCATTCGAAGAGGGCTGCTTGTCCGTTCCCGGACTGTCCTTTGAAATTATTCGACCGAAGCAAGTTCATTTAGTCGGTCGAGACCTAGAGGGCAACGAAATTTCGATAGAAGCCGACGAATTGTTGGCGCGTTTATTCCAACACGAACTTGACCACCTCGAAGGGGTCTTGCTTTTAGACCATTTGGATCGCGATCAGCGCAAAGTCGCTCTCAGTCGCTGGCGTGAGATTCAGGCTCTCAGAGATAAAAGTGACACAGATGCTGGCGGACTTTCGTTACCGTGACTGAACGGCTGCCACCTCCCCCTGAACACCCCCGTTCGGTGGTCTATTTTGGTAGCCCGCCAGCTGCAGTCCCTGCCCTGGTTGCTTTGGTGGAGGCTGGGTTCGAAGTTCCCTTAGTAATAACGATGCCCGATCGCCGTCGGAGTCGAAGAGCGGCACCCTCCCCAACACCAGTCAAAGAAGCAGCGTTAGATCTGGGAATAGCAGTATCTGATCAAATTTCTGATGCACTGACCGCAAACGCGGACTGCGGTGTGGTGGTCGCATACGGCAAGTTGATTGATACCGAGGTGCTGTCACTGCTTCCGATGATCAATGTCCATTTTTCGCTGCTACCTCGATGGCGCGGGGCCGCACCGGTGGAGCGAGCTCTACTTGCAGGAGACAAGAAAACGGGTGTCTGTGTCATGGGTGTCGAGCCTGATCTGGATACCGGCCCTGTGTACCGCCAATGTGAAATGAATATAAAACCAACGGTCACAGCGACTGAACTTCGAGACGAGTTGGCATCTCTTGGAGCGCGTGAGCTAATCGCCGCCCTACGAGACGGCCTTCGAGACCCAGTTGCCCAAGAGGGAGAGATAAGCGTCGCTAAGAAGATCCATCGAGCGGATTTGAAACTCGATTGGACCCGTACCGCTACAGAGTTGGACCGGGTAGTTCGTGTGGGTGGCGCTTGGACCACCGCCGACTCCACCGTGCTCAAGGTGCACGAAACTTGCCCCGTCAAGGGAACTGCAATTCCTGGGAAACTAAACCAAGACCTCGTGGGAACGGGAGACGGCTTGTTGCAGTTGCTTGTTGTCCAGCCGGAAGGAAAGTCCCGGTTGAATGCGACGGCGTGGCTCAACGGAGCTCGACTCGGACCCAACATGCAGCTAGGAACGTGAAAAAATTAAATAGCCGGCAGGTGGCCGTTCAAGTGTTGATCGAGATCGAGAACGGTGCTCGCGCGAACGACAGCCTTGCCGCAAACTTGGCGTCTTCGGGGAGAGACTTAAGTAGCCGTGATCGAGCGTTTGTCACCGAGCTGGTTCAGGGAACGACTCGTATGCGCCGAGCGATTGACTATGTGATGCAGCCCTTTCTCCGAAGAAAGCTGGATCCTGATGTTCGCGCAGCGCTGCGTATGGGAACTCATCAACTATTACACCTCGGAACTCCTCCCCATGCTGCGGTGAACGACACGGTCGATGTCGCGCCACGAAGAGCGAGCGGGTTGGTTAATGCGGTACTTCGCAAGGTTTCCAGCACCAACCCGCAATGGCCCAATGAAGCGATTCGACATAGCTACCCAGATTGGATATGGGAGCTGTTCATCAACACTTGGGGTGAAGATGGGAGAGCATCGCTTATCGCGATGAACTCACCTGAGCGACCCTCCGCTCGGCCCGATGGGTATATACAGGGACAGGCATCTCGGTGGGTCAGCGACGAGGTTGACGCGGCATCAGCTAAAGGAGGTTCCATGGTCGACCTCTGCGCCGCTCCTGGAGGAAAGACCACTGCCCTCGGATCGCAGTGGTCGTCGCTGTACGCCAACGAAATAGACCCCACCCGGGCTAAGAATTTGCGAGAAACGATCGGCCGTTTCCGGGAGGGGACCGCTGTGGTAATCGGCGATGGGACTAAGGCACCGTTCGCTGATGGTTGTGTAGACGCTGTACTGGTGGACGCACCGTGCAGTGGACTTGGCGCTTTAGGGCGGCGTAGCGACGCGCGGTGGCAAATTTCAGAAAAGGCAATTCACCGGCTGGTACTCATCCAAGGGGCGTTGCTAGGAGAAGCATTTCGACTACTGCGCCCCGGAGGCATCTTGAGTTACAGCGTGTGTACCGTAACCCAAGAGGAGACCGTCAAAGTGCCTGCCGATTTTGAGGCATCGCACCCAGGATTAACGAATTTTGCTTTGACAGGAACCCACTGGCGACCGCATCACCAAGGAGGAATTGTTCTCCCTCACGATTACGGGACCGATGGGATGGCGATGTTTCAATGGAAACTTCAATCGTGAGGAAAAAACAATGCGGATTGGTCTAATTTCAGACACACATATACCCGAAGCGGGCCCTGAACTTTGGCCTCAGGCCTACGCCGCCTTCGAAACGTGCGACGCCATCCTCCACGCCGGTGACATTTATGACATTTCAGTAATTGAAAATCTTCACCAGATAGCTCCGACATGGGCGGCAAGGGGGAACGGTGATGATGGGTCTTCAGGCCGACTCATCCAGCCGGATCATCCGCAGCTAGCCTCCGCGTGGATTCGCGAATTTGGCGGAATCAGCGTTGGATTGACTCACCACATGCCGATTCCTGAGTTGCCGACCTATGGAGTTCACGATGCCATTGTTCGACACTTCGATGGGGCCGACCTCGACGTTGTTGTGTACGGCGACACTCACGTTGAACACATCACAACTATCGACGACGTCTTATGCGTTAATCCTGGATCACCAACGTTCCCCCACAACCTTTCGGTTCAATTAGGCACCGTTGGCTTTCTCGATATCACCGACGGCAACGTGGAGGCCTCGGTTTGGCGACTCACCGAGGACGACATCGAACCCTTTGACTGGGACACCTGGGGGCGCCCATGGTGAAGGTTGACTAGCGTCGTAGATATTTCTGTTGTCCTACCAAGGGAAGTAAAGCGATGGACAAGACGACATGGCTCGCCAGCACTATTGAGGAACCAATCGACGCATTAGAAGAGATTGTCGACCCCCACCATCATCTGTGGGATTTTCCCACCGGGACTTATCTTTTGCCCGAATTACATGAAGACACTGGTTCTGGTCACAACGTCACCCAGACGGTGTTCATCGAATGCGGGGCTGGGTACAAAGACCAAGGACCTGACTACCTTCGGCCGGTAGGCGAAGTGGAGTTCGTGAGCGAACAGGCGAACCTTTCCGCAGAGCAAGAGGGGGCTGAAATCGCTGCGATCGTGGGATTCGCTGACCTCACGCGAGGAGAGGCCGTAGCAGAGGTGTTGGCTGCTCAAGACGCCGCAGGCGGAGGAAGATTTCGGGGTATTCGTCACGCCAACGCATGGGATCTAAGCGATGAGATTCGTGCATCACATACCAAGCCCCCTCCCGGCTTATTAGGGCATGATGATTTTCGTGCCGGATTCGCGGCACTGGGTCAGATGGGTTTTAGCTTTGACGCATGGATGTTTCATCCTCAGGTAAAAGAGTTAGTTGAGTTAGTCGCGGCCGTTCCAGACACTCCTGTTGTTCTCAACCACTTAGGAGGTCCGTTAGGTATCGGACCATATGAGGGTGCTCGCGACGAGGTCCGCTCGACGTTGCGCCCCGCTCTGGAAGCACTCGCACAACACGAACACGTTGTAGTCAAGGTCGGCGGAATAGGCATGAGCATTTATGGGGTAGGTCTTAATCGCCTGCCCGAAGCACCGACTTCGGAGCAGGTCGCAAATGTGTGGAGCGAGGATATAAGGCATTGCGTCGACACTTTTGGGCCGGAACGGTGCATGTTCGAAAGCAACTTCCCTGTAGATAAACAGGGTTGTTCGTACACGGTGCTCTTCAACGCTTTCCAACGGATCGCCGACGAAGCCGGTTGGAGCGCCTCCGAGCGATCTGAGCTTTTTTCAGGAACGGCACGTCGTTTTTACCGTATTGACCCTTAAGGAAATGCCTGCTCCGCGGATAGAGACACCCCGGCTCCTACTTCGCCATTGGTGTCAAGAAGATCGGGAACCTTTCGCTCAAATGAACAGCAACAGCGAGGTGATGAGATATTTTCCGCAGGCATTAGATCACGTCCAGAGTGATCTATTCGCAGAGGTCATACAAATTGGACTCGAAGAACGAGACCACGGTTTATGGGCAGTGGAACTGAGAAATGACAGATCTTTAGAGCCGACACCTTTCATCGGATTTGTGGGCTTATCGGTGCCCACCTGGAATGCATCGTTCACACCATGTACCGAGATCGGGTGGAGACTAAATCGCCCATTTTGGGGACGTGGATTTGCAACCGAGGCCGCGAGACACGTTCTTCGTTATGGGTTTCAAGTACTAAAACTAAATGAAGTGGTGTCGTTTACATCGCTGCTCAACGCGCGGTCCATGGCGGTAATGGAGCGCCTCGGAATGACACGCGACATAACGGAAGATTTTGATCACCCTAAAGTCGAGACCAATAATGAGTTGTGTCGGCATGCCCTTTATCGAATCGGCGATAAGAAATGGGCAAACTCGAATTGAGTCGTGTCGATCTACGTCAAACCTATTGACGAACGGTCAAGATCGGCCCACTGTGCCTCGTCGTGCCCGAACAAAAGCTTGCAGCCCTGCTCATCGCGCAACGCCTTGAGATAACCCATTGAACTCAGTTGCATCTCATGATCAAAGCCAAACGGGGGCAATAACATCTTTTCGAGAACCTCCTCCCAGTACACACAATCGCCGGTCAAAATGACGGGCCCGCTGGCCAAATTTACTCTCAGAGATTGATGGCCGGCAGTGTGGCCTGGAGTTGGCAGACATAGAACTGATCCGTCGCCGAAGACGTCATGCTGACCTTCGATTTGTAACACATCGTGCCCTAAATCAAAGTCATCTGGTTTGTAGACCTCGTATTCGATCAGCTTTGAGTGATGGCCTGATTGCCACTCAGAACGCTGCACGATGATCTGAGCGTTTGGCACCAAAGCAGTCCCGCCACAGTGATCGAAATGGAGGTGGCTGAAAACGATTTTGTCAACCGAAGAAGGATCTACATCAACATTTTCGAGCCGGGCTGAGACAACATCGCTGCTGTCGAAACGTGATTCAAACTGACGGGCCATCAACGGGTACCTTGCGGCTACACCATCAACCAAATCTGTGTGAAGTCCCGTATCGAAAAGAAGAGTTTGTCCGCTGGGGTGCACTACCAACCAGCTAGGAATTGGCAAATCAACGTTGCCGTTAAGACCAGCCACCACTGTTGAGGCTGCCGTGGAAAGCCATCCACATTCGAGTGGAACTAGTCGCAGTTGAGTCATCTTAAAACGTTAGCTTCGGTGGAGCCCTGAGCGCTGACGTTCTTCGCTACTATTCTTCGCGCGCCCAGAGTTGGTCGGTTAATCGGCCGCAATGTCCTTGAATTACCTCTAACGCGTCACAGATCGTGTCTTCTCGGTAACGCTGCCCGACGATTTGAACTGCTGCTGGCCGATCTTCGACGAGATCCATAGCTATGACCCCGGCGGGCAGACCTAGGTAATTAATCCCCATGGAGTATGCGGAAGCTTCGAGGAAGTCTTTGCAGGCATCGAAGCTTTGAAGGTCATAGTCCCAATCGTAGAGACGGTTCATGTAGAACGGTGTAATCACCAGAGGGTGCTCAACCAAAAACAGATTCCAGTCGCGCATCATGCGAGTGCGGTCCCCGGAGCCCTGGATAAACCCATCTAAATCAAGCAGTTCGCCCATTTGAAAGAAGTATTCAAAGGTTGTCTTAATGTCATCGCTTCCGTATTCGTCAACCTGTGGTTTAAGTGCCGTATTCATTTCGGTAGTTAATGTTCGGAACCAATCTCTAAAAGGCTCCTGAATCGATGGCGTTTCAACTTCAACCACGCGGTACCCAGCGTCAACCAAAGCCTCTGCCGCCCGGTCTATCAGTTCGAGAATTCCGTCGTGTATTGGGTACCCACAGGGATCCTTTGTCACCGCAACTGAAATTGGTTCAGAGAACGAAGGCCCTCTCCATGGGATTGGGGGGCAAAGAGGATCGCGTGCGTCGGGCCTAATCATGGCTTCGGTGGCAAGCGATAGATCGCTCGCGTCGCGAGCCATAATGCCTTGCACCGACATCACTTGAGATAAAGGGCCGCGTTCTGCTTGAGCAGTTGAGTTAAATACAGGGACTCGGTTGCTCGTAGGTTTCACTGTTGTGATGCCGTTGGCCAGGGCGGGATATCTAAGTGACCCGCCGATGTCGTTTCCGTGGTGTAACGGCCCGAAGCCTGCAGCCGCGGCAGATCCACCCCCACCTGAAGACCCGCCTGGAGAGGCATCTTCATCCCAAGGGTTATAGGTGCGCCCCCTCAGCGGGTTCACCGTCGTCCCGCGCATGGAAAATTCGGGGACGTTTGTGCGTCCAACGATGATTGCACCCGCATGGCGGAGATTACGGACGAGCGGAGCGTCCTCTGATGCAATCAGATCTGCAAACGCGGGAACACCGTTCGGAGTCGCCTGACCGGCGACGTCAGTGTTTTCCTTGATCGTTACAGGTACGCCGTGCAAGGGACCTAGTGGGGATCCATCTGCCAAAGCAGCGTCGGCCTCGGCGGCAGCCACCAGCGCCTGCTCAGGGAATTCAACGGTAATTGCGTTTAGCGCCGGATTTTTTTCTGCAATTCGGCCTAAAACTGCTTCGACAACCTCCGTTGCCGAGAAATCTTTCTTTTGAATTCCCTGGGCGATTTCTCGTGCACTTAAGCGCCATAACTGACTCATTTTTTCTCCTAAAGTCCATCTCGAAACGGATGGTGATCCGGGAATTGGGTATCTCGATTCTCGGTGCCAGCAGTAAAGGCTTCGGTTATGTCGTCAATGTCAAACATGGCTGCATTCCAAGTCGCAATGTATTCAAGTCCGTCGGCGACAGAATGATCGCGACTGTAGTTAAGCGTTTGTTTGGTTCCCCAGATAGCCATGGGGCTCTTGGATGCGATTAGGTCGGCTGTTTCGAACACCGCAGCGAGCATCTGGTCGTGATCGGCGTATATTTCGTTTACGAAACCACGTTCTTTGGCCTCGACTGCCGCCATGTTGCGTCCTGTATAGGCGAGTTCTCGAACAACACCTTCTGGCACCAACTTTGGCATTCTTTGAAGGGTTCCGACGTCTGTTGTCATGCCGATGTTGATCTCGTGGATGCAGAAGAAGGCATCCTCGGTCGCATATCGCAGGTCCGTAGCGGAAACCATATCGGTTGCTCCGCCAATGCACGCACCTTGGATAGCCGTCAAGACAGGAAGACGACTTTCTTCCAAACAGCTGAATGTGCGCTGCAGCTTTAACGCAGTCGAACGAAAAGCTGCTCGTTGACGGCTGCCGTGTTTCGAGTGTTCTTGTCCGCTCACATCGTTGTTTCCGGCGAAATAGTTTCCGGCGAAAAAGCTTAAGTCCATTCCAGAGCAAAAGTGTCTGCCTTCCGCAGAAAGAACGATGACTCTCGCGTCACCGTCAGCTGATAGCTGATCAATAATCTCTGGTAGTTCTTGCCAAAATTCGGGAATCATCGAGTTTGCGCGCTCGGGTCGAGTCATCCGTACATGCGCTACGTGATCGATGGTTTCAACGTCGAAGCAGGTATAAGTCACATGGCGACCCTAGATCGCAGACGAGGACCATGCGACCTCTAGAAAACTGTGACGTGGGTCAGCCCGACAACGCAACGCCCAGCACCAAGGCCGCCAGTGAGGCGAGAAGGGCTAGCCCAGCACTGGCACCTCGTATCGATGCCTTATCGGTGGATTGATGCAGCCAAGCACCAAACCCGGAAAGTGCAACTAGGAGCATCTTGATTCCAAGTAGCGCATTCCAGCTTGCTGTAGTGCTCGGCAGAGACACCATGTTCCAAATTCCGGTGAAGACGGCAAGTCCGAAAAATGGCCAGGCAATACGCCCGAACGCTTTGGCGATACTTGGTAGTGCTTCGGGATGCGAACGACGAAGAGCGGGGACTAGAGCGCCAACGACAATTTGCCCTCCGACCCAAACGCAAATAGCTACGACGTGAAGCAAAACGCGAACGGTTTCGACGTCAAATGAAACATCGCGCATGATGACCTCCCGTGTTTCACGGGTTCGTGTAGCCCGCGTATCAGATCTTAGAAGACAGATACATTGGATTAGGACCTAAGAAGACTTGCCATATTGTCGGCATAAAACTTTTCAAGTACGTCTTCTGACATCCCGTCTAGAGAAGCTTCAAATCTTCCTAGCGGGTTCCTCCCGCCCTCGATATGGGGGTAGTCGGAAGAAAACATATAAAGGTCGGGGTTTGACTCTCGGATCATCGCCCCGACATCTTCGAACGGGTATGGGGTGAAAGCCATCTGGCGTGTGATTAGTTCTGAAGGCGCTGAACTTAAGGCACCAAGATCTGGTTCTGAACGCTTCCAGATTTGCGCCACGAGGTCTAAGCGGCGAAGAAGCGAGGGCACCCAGCCGGCACCTAGCTCGATAACTCCTCCACGAAGTTCAGGGTGCCGTTCGAGGACACCGTCCAAGACCAATGCACCAACAAAGGTTTCTGCTGCGTGGTGCAACGCGATCATGTCTTTTCCACGCACGTTTTCGCCACCCCCTAACCAGTCAGTTGGCACTGGCCGGCCGGTGTCCATCCACTCGGGTTTGATCTGGAGGGGGTTACCTCCGACGTGGAGCAGAAACGGAATTTTGGCCTCGGCCATTCGGGCCCACACGGGATCAAGGTCGTTGTGTCCCGGTGACCTTCCTCCCGCCGGGCGGTGGGGGACCCAGATGGCTCCGAGGCCGAGTGAAATAGCAAATTCCAGTTCGTTCAAGCTGGCCGCTGGGTCGTCTAGGGGAAGCAGAGCCACTCCGATGAGGCGAGAATCGTCTGAGCAGAACTCAGCCATTGCTCTGTTATGTGCGCGAGTAGTGCCGTAACGAACATCCAGATCTGATGTGGGATCGAAAGCTATAGGCGCGCTGAAAGTAGAGAAAACAAATTGCTGTTGGAATCCGAGCAGATCGAGAGCTGTGCCGCGTTCGTGTTTATTGAATGCCCCGAGAGCGAAGTATCCCTTCGGCCCAGCAATCAGATCGTCGCCGAGAGCGACGAGCTCAGCGACTTTCTCTGGGGAATGTGCACCTGTACGTGCTGCTTCTTGCCAGGAATCACTGCTTCTTGCTCCAGCGTCCAAGTCAATTTGTGGGATGCGATCGCGCACTCCGGGGTCAGCGTGAGCCGAGAGGAAATCAGGTAACTCCATAAGGTGACTGTCGGCGTCTAAGTATGTGCGTTCTCGTGCGTAGGCCATGTCATGAAGGTAGTTGCCCGTTGCACCCGGATGCTTAAGAAGCCTTGGCGGTAGTCTCCGGATATGACTCACCGCGAAAATACTGACGAGTCTTTGAGCGACTCTGATGAACATCTCGTTTCCGAGAATATTTTGTTGGCCAAGGTGCTGACGGTTTCAGATGGTGTGATGAGCGGCTCGCGTGAGGACAAAAGCGGTGAAGCACTGGTTTTGAGTCTCTCGGCTAATGGTTTCAATGTGGTGGAGCATCGCGCCGTCGCTGATGGGGTTGAGAGTGTTGCGACATGTCTTTCTGAAATGACCAAAGACTTCGCGGGGGTGATCGTCACTACTGGCGGCACCGGATTCACCGAACGTGACCTCACTCCCGAGGGAACTCTGCAAGTGCTCGAAAGACAGGCGCCAGGTATCGCCGAAGCTATGAGGTTAGTTAATCCTCTGGGGCGCTTATCTCGCGGAGTAGCGGGCATCGTCGGCAGGTCAATCATTCTTAACACCCCGGGCTCCACCGTTGGTTGTGTCGAGTGCTTCGACGCTGTGGCCGATGTCATACCTCACGCGTTACGGCTCCTTCATGGCGAACGGTTGCATTAACAATGGCGACTTCTTCACATCCCACCGATGAGGCCCTGATGGACAGGGCTATGGCGAACGCGAATTCTGTTCGAGGAACCACAGCACCGAACCCTTGGGTAGGTGCGGTCGTTCTCAGCAAAGATGGAGAAGTATTTGATGGCGCAACTCGTCCCGTAGGGGGCGCGCACGCAGAACGGAGTGCTCTTGAAGCGGCGGGCCAGGCGGCGCATGGAGCAACACTTGCTACGACACTCGAACCGTGTTGTCACACTGGTCGAACAGAACCCTGCGTTGATCACATAATTGAAGCTGGAGTTGTTCGCGTCCTGATAGGCGTAAGTGATCCCGACCCTCGAGTTGCAGGCGGTGGCATAAATGCTTTACGCGATTCAGGAATCGAAGTAGTTGAGGGAGTGCGAGGGCCCTCGGTCACGGCTCAACTTGAGCCCTATCTGCATCATCGGCGCACAGGCAGACCTTGGGTGGTGCTAAAGATGGCACTTACCCTTGATGGCCGAACGGCTGCGCCTGATGGTTCGTCTCAATGGATAACCAGTGAAGAAGCCCGACTTGACGGCCACGCTTTAAGAGCTCGATGCGACGCGATTTTGGTGGGAGCCGGAACTGTGAGATCCGACGACCCTTCGCTCACCGTACGCGGCGTCCCAGGAACTGACCCGCAGCGGATTGTCTTAGGTCAAATCCCCGCTGATGCGGCAGTTCACCCCTGCTGGGAGATGCATGGCGAGTTGGAAATACTGCTCGAACAGATGGGGGAGGCGGGGGTTGTTGATCTTTTGGTTGAAGGTGGAGCCAACGTCGCTGCGGAATTCCACCGCAAAGGAATAGTTAACGAATACGTCTTGTACGTAGCTCCAGCGCTTATGGGTGGCGACGACGGGCGACCCCTGTTCTCCGACTCAGGTTCTGCGACAATGTCTGACCTATGGCGCGGTGAACTTCGCGATATTCGCCAAGTGGGAGTTGACCTTCGGATAGAAGTTCGACCAATAAGAGGAGACTGATGTTTACGGGACTGATCGAGGAGCTTGGCTCTTTCGTAAGCAGCGACGGCGAACGATTTCGATTTGCCGCAAATCAGGTTCTCGAAGAGACCACTGTCGATGATTCGATAGCGGTCAATGGTTGCTGTCTAACAGTTGTGGCGTTGGGAGAAGACTGGTGGGAAGCTGATGTCGTAGCTGAAACTGTCCAACGAACTTCGCTTGGCCAGCTGACTCCTGGAGATCCGGTCAATTTCGAACGAGCAGTGAGGTATTCCGACCGTTTGGGTGGTCATATGGTCCAAGGCCACGTAGATGGCGTTGGAACTGTGGTCACACCCGGCCCTGATTTGCGGATTCGAACATCGGAAGGATTAAATAAATACCTAGTCGAAAAAGGCTCCGTTACGGTCGACGGAGTTAGCTTGACTTGCTTCGATGTGAACGAAAACTGCTTTTCGGTGGCCCTTATTCCACACACTCTCGCTGTCACGACTCTGGGATCGTACTTAGTGGGCGATAGCGTAAACCTAGAAGTCGACGTAATCGCCAAGTATGTGGAGCGGCTCCTGGCGCCCCACAATGGAGATAACTAGTCACTATGCCTGGGAAAATTCACAACGATGGATAAGCCGAACTCAAGGAACCAGCTGTCGGGCGATCCCGAATCACCGCTTGCCGCGGTTGAAGATGCGATCGCCGCGGTCGGACGTGGCGAAATCGTGGTCGTTGTCGATGACGAGGATCGGGAGAACGAAGGTGACCTCATCATGGCGGCGGAACACGCGACGCCAGAAGACATCGCGTTTTTCGTTCGCTACACCTCGGGAGTTCTGTGCGCGCCGATGACGGGGGAGCGGTTAACTGAACTAGCGCTACCGCTGATGGTTGCTATCAACACTGAGCCGATGCGGACCGCGTACACCATCACTGTGGATGCCGCTGAGGGCACCACTACTGGTATTTCTGCGTCTGACCGCTCACGCACTCTGAATTTGCTGTCCTCGCCCGACAGTGAGCCGCACGATTTTGTGCGACCGGGCCACGTTCTACCTCTCCGGTACCGATCTGGTGGAGTCCTCAAGAGAGCTGGACATACCGAAGCGGCAGTCGATCTCTCTCGCCTAGCCGGGTGTGAGCCAGCGGGAGTTCTTGCGGAAGTTGTCAATGATGACGGCTCTATGGCCCGATTACCTCAGCTAATAAAATTTTGCGAAGAACATGACCTGTTGCTCATATCGATCGCTGATTTGATCCGTTACAGACGAGCAAATGAACGACTCGTCGACCCAGTAGCGCAGGCGCGCATTCCAACTATCTACGGAGAATTCACAGGGCATGTTTTCCGCGACTTTGACGGTACAGAACATCTTGCGCTGGTCTACGGGCAAATCATGGGATCAGAGCCCATATTGGTTCGGGTCCATAGCGAATGTTTGACAGGAGACATCCTGGCTTCCATGCGCTGCGATTGCGGAGGTCAGTTGCATACGGCTCTTGAAGCCATCGCCAAGGAGCAGGCCGGCGTTCTTGTTTATCTTCGCGGGCATGAAGGCCGAGGCATCGGAATTGGACACAAGATAGCGGCGTATTCGCTACAGGATGCAGGGCGTGACACCGTTGATGCGAACTTGGAGCTTGGATTGCCGGTCGATAGTCGCGAATACGGTATCGGCGCTCAAATTCTTGTTGAACTTGGGGTCACCAAAATGCGCCTCATGACTAATAACCCTGACAAGATTGGCGGACTTGGCGGGTACGGCCTCGAAATTGTTGAACGCGTTCCAACGGTCACCGGCGCCAATCCAGAAAACTTGGCCTATCTCCGAACAAAACAAATGCGGTTGGGGCATCTCATCGACGGCCTTGACGACATTGTCGTTGATTGACCCAAAACGGCTTCATCCTAAGAAGTCATATGGTCATTGTAGAAATCCCTGAATTATAAATTGACCATGGGTTGGTCTGTCCTGAACGGTACGGTCAACAACATGCTGAAACTCGTGCTTCCGAAGGGCTCTCTCGAAACAGCGACAATGCAACTGTTCCACGACGCTGACCTGGCTGTGCGTAGAAGCAGCGAAGTTGACTACCGAGCGACCATTGATGACCCTCGGGTTAATGAGGTGAGGATCCTTCGTCCACAAGAAATCCCTACCTACGTGGCCGATGGGTTGTTTGACGTAGGCATCGCTGGCAGAGACTGGATTGAAGAAACTAGCAGCGACGTAGTCTCATTAGGGCAGATGAAGTATTCAAAAGCAACAGCTAGGCCGGTCAGAATCGTGTTAGCAGTCCCAGCCGACAGCGCCTATGAATCGATCACCGATCTACCCCAAGGTGTTCGAATCTCAAGTGAGTACCCCGAGTTAACGAACCGGCACTTCACAGCAGCGGGAATCGAAGCTGATATCCGACTTAGCTACGGCGCAACTGAAGCCAAAGCACCAGACATAGTTGATGCAGTGGTTGATCTCACTGAAACCGGCAGCGCGCTCAAAGCAGCGGGGCTCAAAATAATTGACGAAATTTTGACCAGCTACACCGAGATTTTCGCGAACCGTGAATCCTATGCAAATCCCGAAAAGCGCAAAGCTATGGAGCAAATCAAGACGCTTTTAGATGGAGTTTTAGACGCCCGCGGTCGAGTTCTGATGAAGCTAAACGTTGGAGCCGCGCAACTAGACCGGGTGATAAGCGTGCTGCCGTCGATGAAGGCTCCCACTGTTAATGAGCTGTGGGGAGGAGGGGGTTTCGCCGTGGAGACCGTGGTAAATAAAGGCGATATCAACATCCTTATTCCTGAGCTTCTCGACCTTGGGGCAACCGACGTAATCGAGATCCCGATCTCTAAAATTGTGCCTTAGAGCTAATTGCTTATTTCTTCGTCGGAGTCACCGAGCACTTCATTTTGAACCTCGACGTAAGCAAGCCTGATCTGCTGCAGCGCTGCTGCCAAAGTCTGATGTTCAGGAAGTTGATCACCGAGCTGCTCCACCAAGACTCCCATAGCGTCAATCGGTAGACGAGCCTCGTCCAGGTTAGGTGGATCTACGCGCAGGTGTAGAGCCGCTAATTCGAAGAGACCGATTACGTGGTTAGCGACGATTTGGCCGGCGGGCACAGACAGCAGCTGCTCCTGTGCTTCTCGAAGCTGCTGTTCCATGGCAGCTGATGTCTCAGGATCAATGTCCGTTTCGCCGTTGAAATCAGGAACCGGGTTGGGGGGTGGCGCGTCACCTGAGTCTCTTGAGATTTCGTGCTCGCCCGAAGGAGTCCAGAAACTGCTCATATGCTCTCTCTCATAGGTCGACGGTTCTAGGTTGCGGGGGGTCCGCCTGTGCGAATAGCACTCTTATCCTGCTACCCTACGCCTTCAACAATAGATACAAGCGGGGTCTGCCCCCACCGTTCCACCGCGAGGTGCGTTTCGGTCACTGTCGGTCTGTTCAGCACCACAACTGCTGGGTAGCCGTTATGTGAGGCGGGCACCAAACTGTGTCCGCCTTTCGTCATTTGATGAGAGGTGCCATCAGATGGACTAGGAGAACGTCCTTGGTTAAGCGAGTAAGGCCATAGCAGGCCCAGACGAAGGCGACGCCAGAATCAACGAGCAGATTCGGGCGCGGGAAGTTCGATTGGTCGCCCCTGACGGCGAACAGATCGGCATTAAATCCTTGCCAGAAGCACTGGATATTGCACGTGAACTTGATCTTGATTTGGTGGAAGTAGCGGCCGAGGCCAATCCTCCAGTTTGTCGGATCATGGACTACGGCAAGTTCAAGTACGAGACAGCTCAACGGGCGAAGGAGTCACGGAAAAAGGCCAGCTCAGTCTCCCTCAAGGAGATGAAATATCGGCCGAAGATCGGACAAGGCGATTTCGACACCAAAACCGACAAAGTAGAGAAATTTCTCTCTGACGGGCACAAGGTAAAGATCACCATCATGTTCCGAGGCCGAGAGGTCTTCCATCCTGAGCTTGGTCGAGAAATTCTCGAAAGAGTCGCAGCAAACGTCGAAACGGTGGGAAAAGTTGATCAATTCCCGAAGCTTGACGGTCGCAATATGACCATGGTGTTGAGCCCCGATAGAGCTGCAAAGCAACGCCGCAAAGATGCAGAGGTCAGTCCCGGCGAGTAACGGGTCTGACAACAGATCCAGAAAAATCTAAGAAACTACGTCCCTCCCAACTCGGACCCCCTTCGGTAAGGAGATTTCATGCCAAAGATGAAGACACACAGTGGAGCGAAGAAGCGCTTTAAAACGACTGGCACCGGTAAATTGGTCCGCCGCAAGCAAGGCCGTAACCACATCCTTGAAAAGAAATCCGCAAAGCGAAAACGTCGACTCGCTCTAGAAGGCGACATAAGTAAGGCCGACCGTCCGCGCATCAACAAGATGCTGGGTAAGTGAACTAGGACCTGTAGAGGAGATACAAAAGTGGCACGAGTAAAGCGTTCTGTCGCAGGTCGCAAAAGCCGCAAAGCGACCTTGAAAAAAGCTAAAGGCTATTACGGCAATAAGAGCCGTTCCTTTAGGGCAGCAAATGAACAAGTTATGCATAGCGGCAACTATGCGTTTAGGGACCGTCGAGCCCGCAAAGGTGAATTTCGTCGACTTTGGATTCAACGTATCAATGCTGGCGCTCGACAAAACGGTACGAGCTACAGCAAATTGGTGTACGGACTCAATGCTGCGGGCATTCAAGTAGATCGAAAAATTTTGGCCGACATGGCTGTCAACGACCCCGAGGCATTCAGCGCTGTTGTCGAAAGAGCTGAGTCGGCCCGTCAAGCAAGCTGACTCTTTCCCCTCGATCTCAAAGGCTTACGCGCCTTCGACGTCTAGTGCGCGATAGGCGTTATCGCGACGTCGAAGGTCTGGCTGTCATCGAAGGTCCGCGCCCACTCAGAACAGCAATCGAAATTGGTGTCGATCTCGAAGAAGTGTTCTATCGGCCGGATCAAGAGCAAATTTTGGCCTCTGTGGAAGCCGCTGATGCAAACTGCTACGAAGTTGATGCCGAAACACTCGATGAGATTGCCGACAGCAGCTCTCCTCAAGGAGTGCTTGCCGTCGCCAAAGTCCACGAGACCGCCCTCGACGCAATAGCCGCAATGCAACGCGTTGTCGTGATCGATTCCGTTCAAGACCCAGGCAACGTCGGCGCGATAGTCCGCACCGCAGCAGCAGCCCAGTTTGATGCCGTCATAACGACACCAGGAACAGCTGACTTGTGGAGTACCAGGGCTATTAGAGCGAGTGCAGGCACTCTTTTCGCACTGAATGTAGCCAGGCGAGTTGACCTAGGGTCAACGCTTGACCTGTTGCGTGAAGCGGGACATGTGATCTTCGCAACCGACTCTGACGGCGAGATCAGCATCAACGACATCGACGTGGCGGACCGGATGACGCTCATGTTGGGCAGCGAAGCTCATGGAGTTTCTAAGACAGTGATGGCTCGCACTGATGCGATGATTAGGGTGCCGATGGGCCCATTTGTTGAATCCTTAAATGTTGCAGTAGCCGCTGGAATAGTGATGTACAGGATGCAACGGGAAGCGCCAGATGAATAATCTGTTCACTTATGGGTTTCTAGTACGTGCCCAGCTAGCCGTATCCTTCTGATCGTGAGTGTTCACGACCAGATTGCCGAAGCTCAAACAGCTGCCGTGGCAAGTATCGACCAGGCGGATGATCTTGAAAGCTTGACGGACCTTGAGCGAAGCCTTTTTGGGAAACAATCGCAGTTGGGTGGTCTCAAACGTTTGATGGGTGAAGTCGCTCCGGAAGAACGAGCGGGTATTGGCCAGGCCCTGAACGAAGCGCAGCGGATCGTCCGAGAAGCGCACGCTGTCGCAAAGGAACGGTTCTTATCAGTTACTCGACGAGCGGAACTTGAGACAGAACGACTTGATTTAAGCGAATCAGTTGAGGCGACTGCCCGAGGCCATCTCCACCTCGTGACACAGACAATGGAGCGTTTGGAAGATGTTTTTGTAGGAATGGGTTTCACCGTCTCGGAAGGTCCACAGGCAGAAACAGATTGGTACAACTTCGAGGCGTTAAATCTCCCAGCCGCTCACCCAGCAAGATCTATGTTTGACACCTTGTACTTAGATCTTGGCGATCGAACAGAAATAGGCGACGGTGAAGGTGGCGAAGCAACAAACATCTTGCTTCGAACGCACACTTCGCCGGTTCAAATTCGTGTTATGGAAACACTCCCGCCGCCCATCTACACCGTGTGTCCAGGCAGAGTGTTCCGAAGAGATACTGCCGATGCCAGTCATATGCCGGTATTCCACCAAATCGAAGGTTTAGTTGTTGACCACGGCATTAGTTTGGCCGATTTGGCCGGAACTCTGAATGAGTTCACCGCCGCATACTTCGGCGGCGCGATTCGTAGTCGATTACGCCCCTCGTACTTCCCCTTTACCGAGCCGAGCGCAGAATTCGACATCACCTGCGTTATCTGCGAGGGAGACGGATGTCAGACCTGTCAACGAACAGGTTGGATTGAACTTGGCGGGTGTGGAATGGTTCACCCAAATGTCCTGGGAAACTGCGGCATCGATAGCGAAGAATGGACCGGATTCGCGTTTGGGTTCGGTATCGATCGTTTGGCGCTAATGAGGTACGGCATCAAGGATCTACGAGACATGTATACAAATGACATTCGCTTTCTTAGGCAATTTTAGGCAGGGCTTGAGATGAAAGTTCTTCTTTCCTGGTTGCGCGAATTCGCACCATTCGAGGGTGACCCACTCGATCTAGCTGAACATTTGAGTGACCTTGGTATGGCCGTAGAGGAGACTCGAGTCATCGACCCACTAAATGGCGTGGTCGTGGCGAGAGTAGCGAACCTTAGGCAGCATCCCGAAGCAGATCGGATCCAGCTAGTCGACGTCGAAACTCACGATGGCGAGCAACTGCAAGTTTGTTGTGGTGCCTTCAATATGGCGGTTGGTGACTTAATTCCTTTCGCGACTATTGGCACAGTAATGCCTGATGGCATGGAGATTTCGCAGAGGAAAATGCGAGGTGAATTGTCGAACGGGATGTGTTGTTCTGCCTCAGAACTTGGTTTGGGTTCTGACCACGCCGGCATCATGATTCTTCCTAACGAACTTGAACTAGGCGCCCCGTTAATGGAGCAATTGGGCCTATCGGGAGATGTGCTCTGGGACCTTGAAATCAATCCCAATCGCCCAGACGCGATGTCGATTGTAGGAGTGGCCCGCGATCTGGCTGCGAGACTTGGTCTTCCCTTCTCCATTCCGGAATGGGTAACTCCTCCGAGCGACGACCTTGAGAATGGGGCGGCGACAATAGAAATTCAGGACGGATCGTTGTGCCCAAGGTTCTGTGCGCGAGTGATTCGCAACGTCACTGTGGGCGAATCGCCGTTGTGGATGCAGATGAGGCTTGGTCTGCTAGGCATGCGCCCGATAAATTCGGTGGTTGACGTGTCGAATTACGTCATGCTTGAACTGGGAACCCCGAACCACACGTACGACCTTTCTCTTGTTTCTGAAGGGCGTATAGGAGTTCGCAGAGCCCGACACGGAGAAACGATTACCACCCTCGACAATCATGAAAGAGAATTAGTCGCGGGTGATGGGCTGATTGTCGACAGCGGCGACCAACCAATAGGCATTGCCGGGGTTATGGGAGGTGCAAGTACAGAGATCTCTTCTGATACAAACGCAGTGCTCCTGGAACTTGCAAGCTGGCAAGCGGAATCAATAGCGCGAACCTCCCAACGATTGGGTCTTCGATCAGAAGCATCGGCTCGATTCGAACGAGGTACTGACTGGGATATCAACGCCTTAGCGGTGGAGCGATTTTGTTACCTTCTACATGAGATCACCCCTGACGGCGTCGAAGTGATGGGGCAAGTGATCAACGTCGAAGGAGTTCTTCCTGAAAGAATTTCCGTTCCGGTACGCACATCTCGTATCAGCATGCTTTTAGGAAAATCTTTCGAAGCTGAACAGATCAGAACTCTTTTAGAACCCATTGGGTTCATGGTCGAAGACACCGACGACGTCGATATTCAATCCGTCACTATTCCTTCATTTCGTCCTGATACCGAAACTGAAACTGACATAGCGGAGGAAATAGCGCGTCATTATGGTTATGGGAACCTTGGGACCAGGGTCCCGCGGTCGCCTGACGCTGGACATCTAACTCCCCAACAGAAAATCCGTCGAGTCGTACGTCAGGTAATGGTTGGTGCCGGTCTCGCCGAAGCAATGCCTAACCCTTTTATAGCTCCGGACGAGATTCATAAAGCAAGCTTGCAGATTGTCGAACCAGTGCACCTACTGAACCCTCTAGCGGTGGAAGAGTCGGTGCTCAGACCTTCTCTCCTGCCGGGGTTACTGACTGCGCTCTCATACAACTATTCCCACCGCAATAGGGGAGTGGGACTATTTGAAACCGGGGCAGTGTTCGGCGTATCGCCCGATACAACGCCCCTGCCGGTAGAACATGAACGTCTAGGGGTTCTACTTGGTGGATGTGATGCGTTCGCAGCGATCAGCTTGATGGAAGCTCTTGCATCTGCGTTACATCTCCACTTTGAGTTATCGAATACGGATGACCTTCCAGGTGTGCACCCAACCCGAGGTGCACGCGTATCGGTTGCTCAACTGGACGTCGGAGTGGTTGGAGAAGTTGACCCTGGAGTTCTACGGCGCTACGAGATCGATGATCGATGCGCGTGGCTCGATCTCCGACTCGACCTAATCACCGAAGCTGCCATCGCGGTTGGTGACATGTCATACCAGCAGGTGTCCACGTACCCATCGAGTGACGTAGACCTAGCCTTTCTCGTCGACGACGCTGTGCAGGCTTCCGCTATTGAAGACACATTGCGCGAAGCCGCAGGTAAAGAACTTCAAGGGTTGGCGCTGTTCGATGTATTCCGCAGTAATCAGCTAGAAAAAGGCGCGCGTTCCCTAGCGTTTTCGCTACGGCTTCAAGCGGCTGACCGGACACTCACAGACGAAGAAGTCGGTGTCGTTCGCCAACGCTGTATAGACGCCGTCGAATCATCACATTCTGCCACTCTGCGGTAGCGAGCAACCCGTCAATCAATAGCCAAGGGTCACATCGACTGGACCCAACAATGGTAATCCAGCAACGTAACGCCGAACGTTCGCCGTCACTCTCTCAGCGAGTAATGGGAGGCCCATCTCGGGCGTATTTCCGATGTGGGGAGTGATAATGCAATTATCGAGTGACCACAGGGAATGCCCATCTGGAAGAGGTTCAGGATCCGTCACATCAAGAGCCGCTCCGCCAATAGAACCACTTTGCAAGGCGTCCACTAGGTCTGAAGTCACGATGTGTCCACCGCGCGCGACATTGACCACCCAAGCATTTTTTGGAAGCAACGAAAGTTCGTCCTCAGCAATGATGCCTAAGGTTTCAGGCGTCAGGGCGAGAGCCAGCACTAACAAATCGGTATTCGGAAGAACATCGTGCAGCTGGTGCGATCCAACGACCTGGTTTGCGCCCTCCATCGGAAGCACCTGGTTACGAACAACGGTCACATGACAACGAAACGGCGAGAGAAGAGGCAGCAACTCTTCAGTTATTCCTCCCCCTCCGAGAATAGTGACCCTCGCGTCAAGTAAATTTTGCCCCTCTGGCGCTAACCACTTCTCGGCCCGACCAAAGGTACCGAGTCCTCTGAAACCCGCCAGAGCGAGCATTAGAGCGTGCTCGGCTACTGGTGCTGCATAAACACCTTTGCCGCAGGTCCATTCGAGATTCGGTCGAGCGCGAAGCATGTCGAGAAACGGTTCGATGCCAGCGTATGGAAGCTGCACCCATTGGATATTGGGGTTCGCGTCGAGCATCGGAGGAAGGAGATCGGCGCGAGCTGGTTCGGCCCAAACCAATGCCTCAGCGACATTCGGGTCAACTAACTCACCGCCGCCGTCCCTCACGGCAGCAACTAACGCCTCGCGTCGCGAACATCCAGGTTCCACAGCAATTTTGGCCATATCGATGAAACTAGACGGCGGTCGGCGATTTGTAGACATTTGAATAGATCATGCTCCGGCGCAAGTTCCAAAACTCCAAACGCTTCCCTCGGGGTCAGTCACTGTGAAACCGCGTGATCCGTAGTCCTCATCCGTTAAACCTCGGATGATATTTCCTCCGCTTTCGACTGCTCGTCGGTGAAGCTCATCGGGTTGATCGGTGACAACGTAGACACTGGATGACCCATTGGGGAGTTCACGATGGGCTGGATTGTCCGGTGTTTCATCGCCAAGCCTCACCCCACCACCTCCGGGCCATCTAAGTTGAGAGTGGGCCTCGCCGTCTCCCGTTTCATTTGCTACAACCAACTGCTCGTGAAAGCCGAAAGTTGTGGTGAGGAAGTCAATGACGAGATGTGTGTCCTTGCAGCGAATCGTGGGCCAGACTGTCGGATTTGGCACGCTGGAACTCGTCTAGGCGCGACTGTCGGCGATCAGCCCGCCATCGGGGAAGATAATTTCCCCTGTCACGAAACTTGCTTCGTCGCTGCAAAGATAAAGGCAGGCGTTCGCTATGTCGGATGGCTCTCCGAGCCGACGCAGAGGCGTTTCTTTCACGCGTGCTTCCACCCACTTTTCGTTGCTTGTCGCAGCGCCGCTCATAGAAGTCTTTATATAACCAGGACCAACGGCGTTCACCCGTATGCCGTGTCGGGCAAGTTCAATCGCTCCGCACTTGGTGAGCATCCAGACTCCCGCTTTAGAGACGCAATAATCGGAGGCACCCATGAGAGCTGTCTTGGCCGCGACTGACGCAATATTGACGATCGCACCACCTCCCGATTCAGCCATTCGTTTCGCTACAAACTGGTTGGTAAGCATGACGCCTGTGAGATTCACATCTATTACTCGTTGCCAGCTTGCCAGTGACTTATCGATAAGCATCATGTCGTGTTGGTCAAATCGATCAGCGGCTTTTTGTTCATCGGCTTCGCGACTCACATAGTCCGCATGGGATATGCCGGCCGCAGCTACACATGCGTCGATGGTTCCGAAAGCATCAACGGCAGCTGAAGCCATCGCTTCCACCTCTTCGGGAAGTGAGGTGTCAACTTCTACAGGGATCGAATCAACACCAAGAGCTGCGACTTGATCTGACACGTAGCGGGCGCGTTCCATATTTAGGTCCGCAACGACAACGTTCGCCCCCTCTTGGGCGAAGCGCAGACAACAACCCATCCCAATTCCTGAGGCTCCTCCCGTAACAAGAACTACCTTCCCATCCATACGTGCAGCCATTGATTCCCTCCCGGTTTCTGAGGACAGCGTAGAGAACTAAACCGAAACTTGCCTGTGGCACTCTGGAGCAGACTGCTGTCGAAAGGACGGGACGTGGCCGCGGTGGGATCCGAACTTGGCTTGACCTACTGGACAATCATGCAAGAACTGGTTGCAACTGGAGCCGCTCCTCACTATGTGGAATTAGCTCCACAACCTGGGATCTCCACAGATGAAACGTTACGACGGATAGAACAGATCATGGAGTTGACACCCGGTTGAATGCATCCAGGTACGGATTACATCGCATCAAACCCACCTTTCAATAACCAACCAACCCCATACTGAATCGCAGTTGATGATCGACAACGTTGGTTTGCCCAATGTGGTTTCGAAGCACTGGCATGCTGTTGGCTTTTCCCGGGGCAAGTTGTAAACATCGACGCTCCTTGTCTGCTCGGCGATGCGCCCCTGCATCTCGAAATGCGGGTCGGTGAATTGCTTTTGACGGAGCCTGAAACCATCGTCGGATACACCCGAAGTCGATTGGGAATGGAGGAACCCAATCAGCCGTTTCGGTGACCTGGCATGAATTTGTTCAGGCCTGAGCAACATGCACAAAATTGGTATGAATGGAATGAGGAACTTAACTGGACCCGTCATCCAGTGGCCTGGTGGGCTGAGACTTTCTGTATGCCTATATTCCGTAATCGCGCTCGACCCGACTTTGTGTCATGGCTTTCAGGGGAGGGAGGCGCCGAGGCGATGACCCAACTTCGCGCCCGTGTATCGGAATAGTTATTCGAGCACGCCTGCGATCACTAGGTCGGCTATTTGATCAGCGTCGTACCCCAACATGTCGCTGAGAATTTCGAAGTTGTGTTCACCCCAAAGAGGCCCTGCGCGCTCCGGTGTTCCGTCGCTGCGAGAGAGACGGAAGCCGTACTGTTCAACCCAACTGGAGCCGTACACTTCGTGAGGCACCTCGACGAAGTGATTGCGGTGAAGCAATTGAGGGTCCGCTGCAACTTCGGGGCTGTTCTGAACCCGATGTGACGGAACCCCATTTGCCTGAAGGAGGTGGGTAGCAACGTCCGCGTCTTGTTCGACACACCAGTCAGCAAGTAGTTGGTCCAGCTCTTCTTCCCGAGTAAGACGCTCGGTCAAACTCAGTCCAGCGATATCTTCTCGTCCTAAGGTACGAGCAAGCGCCGCCCACTGGTCATCGCTTTCGCAGGCAATTGCCAGCCATTGATCTTCGCTGATTTCTCCGCATCGATAAACCGAATGTGGCGCTCGCCAACGATCAGCATTGCCAATTCGAGTTTGAGCGAATCCATTGACTTGTTGATCGAGGATTGCTTCCGTCAGGAAATGAATTCCTCCTTCGGCCTGTGAAAAATCAAGGACCATTCCTTCACCGGTCCGCTCCCTATGATCCAGCGCTGCTATGAGGAGCGCCGCGGTGAGTCGAGGAGAGGTCGCATCCGTGTAAGCAAGAAACGGGCCAGATGGAAGCCGATCAGCCCACCCAGTTAATTCGTAATAACCACCAGTGGCCGCGCCCATATTTCCGAATCCAGGTATCGGCGACAATGGACCAGTTTGCCCGAATAGCGTGGTGGAGCAGATGATCAGACGAGGATTGACCTCTAAGAGATCCGCTGGGCTTAAACCAATCCGTTCGAGCACTCCCGCTGAAAAGGCGTTGATTGCAATGTCGGATTGAGCTGCTAAATCCAAAATGACTTGCCGTGCCTCAGGAGCCTTTAGGTTGATTTGCAGGCTCTCCTTGTTTGCATTGATGGAATGCCATTGCTGGCTGTTCTCTAACCCATCAAGATCTTCAGGATCTCTCGTCAACCCTGAAGTTCTAACTTGGTCAGGTCGCGTTTGGGATTCGATTCGAATGACACGCGCCCCGTAGTAACCCAACATTCGGGTCGCAAAAGGACCTGCATACACCCAAGTGAAGTCGAGAACGGTTACCCCTTCGAACGGTTTTCGAGGCGTTGAGGTTTGAGTCCCGGAAGTACTAAATGGACGGGTTTCGGCAAGTACCTCAGCCGTGTGTTCACCCAGTGTGGGAGGCCTACCTAGACGTCGTAAACCGGTAGGGGAGCCGTGTGCCCACGGTCCTGGGAATTTCACAATTCCCTCAACTCCGTCCATAGCAACTTCATCCCAAAAGCCGCGCTCGGAATAGTGAGGTGTTTCGAGAACATCAGCGGGTGTGATGACTGGAACCATAAGCAATTTGTCTCGCTGGGCCATCTCAAACAGGTCTTTTTTGGAATAAGCGGCGAGAGCATTCGCTAGACATGTCGCTGTTCGCTCGGCAATCGATGCAACTTCCTCCAACTCGCGCTCGCCGAGTAAGTCCGTCCAGTCGATCCCGCAAAGGTCATCATCTAAATGACCTTCGCTCTGCACCCACTCAAGCAGGCGGTTCATGAATGAACCAACGAGTATGCCAGGTAAGAACGTGACCGTTACGTGCCCGTCGAGGCATTCGTAGACGAAACGGAATTTAAGCATTCCTAACAGTTCGAATCCGCCGCCGGTTCGTTGGGCGGAGGGATTGTCACAAAGGGCAGTTGCTAGCCAACCTTGCGCAGTGAGGATCATTGCTTCCTGGGCAGATACATCGATGTGTTGGCCGATTCCGCTTTGTCTGCGATCCGAAAGTCCGATGAGTACTGCGCATGCAGCTTCTGAGGCGGCATTGACCCAAACTTGTGGAGCTGAAATCCGTACTGGAGCGCGGTCTTTGAAGCCGTTTAATGACATCGGGCCCGCGGCTGCATTCAGCGTGAGATCAGTACCGATCCACTCTGACTTTGGTCCATCCGCACCGAAATTTGTCATCGACACTGTTATCAATGACGGATTCAGCGCCCGAAGCTCGGAAAGATCGACGTCTAGCGCTCCGCACTCGATGAGCACGTCTGCGCTCAGGGCTAAGTCCTTCAGGATCGTTTGATCCTCCATCACTACTGAACGTTTGCCCCTGTTGTACGCCCAATGTTGAAGTGAACGTTCCGGGTCCGCTTTGTTACCAGCAAACGGAGGAAGGTGGCGTGAGCGTTGCCCCCCAGGAGGTTCAACTGCGATCACATCTGCACCTAACTGCGCAAGAAGCAGACCAGCAAAATGCCCTCGATCATCGGTTAGATCGAGTACACGATAAGGCGACAGCATTGTTCCCCCTGGCCGTAGGTTCCCATCATAGAGAACAAGTAAGTCGCCTTTAGCGGAGATCGTCAGAACGTGATGAACTATCGGCTTACCCCGAGGATCTCATGAGTGAAGATAACGAAGAAGTCCAAGCCGACCCAGTTGCCGATCTTTATGACCGACAGCGACGTATCCGCGAAGAAATGGGTGGCGCTGAGCGAGTTGCTCAGATGCGGGCCGATGGAATTCCGACGATTCGCGACCATATCGATGGGTTGCTCGACGACGGAACTTTTCGCGAGTTGGGCACCCACAGTCGCTCGATGCGCCTCGAAGACCGCCACAACACCCCAGGAGATGGGAAGGTCGGCGGCGAAGGAGAAATTGAAGGGAGGTCAGTAGCTATCGGGGGAGACGACATCACAGTAAAGAAGGGCTCAAGCGCGATTGTCGGAAGTCGCCGCCTCCATCGACTTTACGAAAGAGCGATTGAGCGCGGTATGCCCTATGTCTATGTCGGAGAAACTGGAGGGGGTCGAATTCCCGACCTGATCGGCGCAGAGGGAATCGCTGAGATAGCACCGGACCCAGAGCTAGCGCGAAGAAGGCGCCGGATACCGATGGCGACAGTCATCGTGGGACAAAGTTTCGGTGGGTCCTCATTCCAGTCGGCATTCTCAGACTTTGTTGTGCAAGTTCGGGGTTCCGTTCTAGCCGTTACTTCGCCTCGGGTTTTCGAGATTGCGACCGGCGAAATCATCGGATTTGAAGAGTTAGGTGGCGTGGATGTTCATTCGAGGATCACAGGCCAGATCGATCTTGGTGTTGAGACATTCGAAGAAAGCTATCTAGCCGTTCGCCGGTGGCTTTCGTACCTGCCGCCCAATGCATGGACACCAGCGCCTCGAAGCGAAGCCAGGGCCGATCTTGAACCAGACGAATCTCTCGCGGCGATGGTGCCAGCGAAACGAACACGCGGATATGACATGCGTCGATTTAGCGCAGCCCTATGCGACCCCGGCTCCTTTATGGAACTCCAGCCCGGATACGCCCGGAACCTCACCACAGGGCTCGGCAAACTCGATGGTTTCTCCGTCGGAATCATTGGTAACAACCCGATGTTCAATGCTGGTGTTTTGGACCCTGAGTCTTGCCGAAAGGCGATCCGATTGATGTGTCTCTGTGACGCATTCAATATCCCTGTCATCTTCTTGATGGACGTACCAGGTTTCATGGTCGGTAAGGCAGTCGAGCACGATCGAATTTTGGCTCTCGCGATTCGCTTCGTGGAAGCGTTAGGCAACATGTCGACCCCAACATTGACCGTGGTTCTCCGAAAAGGCTTCGGTCTGGCGTACCCAGCTATGAACGGATCCGGACTCGGATCCTCAGGTCTTTATTCTTGGCCAGGCGCCGAAATTGGTTTCATGGACCCCCAAGTTGGAGTCAACGTTGCGTACTCGGCTCGTCTAGATCAAATGGATCCAGCGGAAGCAGAGATCGAACGCGACCGAATGATTTCCGATATTTCGTTAGCGACCTCTCCATATGAGGCTGCCGGGACACTCCGTATCGATGAAGTGATTGATCCTGCGGACACAAGACGAGTCTTGGTGGACGATCTCCGGCAACTCGACGGTCGGCGCGTTCCCGCACCAGAAGAACGGCCCCTTAGCTACTGGCCCACAGTCTGAAGAGGCGAGATTAGAGTGGCCCTAATGGACTATTACATCACCGAAGAAGAACGTGATGCTTGTCGCAGAGATGGCGCAGTTCCCCTACGCGGTGTCGTTGACGGCGATTGGTTAAAAGTACTGGAGGCCGGAATCGAGCGGGATATCAGCGACCCGGGCCCGTTCGTTCACGGCTACGTCCCAGACAACGGAATCGGAAAGTTCCACGGAAACATTCGAATGTGGGAAACCGATTCAGAGATGGGAAGATTCTGCACTAACGGCCCCCTCATCTCCCTCGCAGCCCAGTTTTTTCAGTCATCAAAAATCAACCTGTTTTACGACCAACTCTTTGTTAAGGAACCGGGGACTGAGAATCGGACTCGTTGGCACAACGACTTGCCCTATTGGCCGCTAAGAGGAACCCAAGTTATGTCGTTCTGGGTTGCCATAGATGCAGTGACCATCGAAAGCGGCGGGCTCGAATTCGTGAAGGGCTCACACCTTTGGGACATCTGGTACCAGCCGGAGACCTTCGGAAAAACCTCTGGACATGGTGAGTATGAACGAAACCCCGACTACATCGACATACCTGACATCGAAGCGACTCGCGATGACTACGAAATCATTACCTGGGATCTCGAACCTGGCGATGCCTACGCGTTCCATGCGATGACGGTTCACGGAGCTGGAGGAAATCTACGTTCCGATGTACGCCGTCGCGGCTACACCGTTCGATACTGCGGGGACGACGCGGTGTACGACTCTCGTATAGGAACGCAAGGCCACCTTCAATCCGGTGAACATCGCGATGGCGACTCACTTGATAGTGACCAATTCCCCTTGGTGTGGGAGTCGAACTAATTCTTTGTCGCTATTCAAGTACTTCCGACGCCGCGAGATCAGCAATTTTGTCAACTGAATAGCCCAATAATTCGCTGAGTACTTCGAAGTTGTCTTCCCCCAGACAGGGTCCTCCCCGTGTCAGGACTGCTGGCGTTCGCGACATTTTTGTTCTACAGGAATGGGTCCACATCAATCCAGCGTGACTCTGTGGAACCTGGATTTGGTGTTGGCGGTGTCTTAGCTGAGGGTCGGTGTTAGTCCCAGCTGCGTCGTGGACTGGGTACGCGGCAACACCAGCGTTCTGAAGTTCGTCAGCTGCAGAATCGTTATCTCGTGCGGAACTCCATACGGTGACTGCCTCATGGATTAGAGCGCTCTG